>Ga0209048_10000067_pt1 | contig 95073 bp, 80 predicted proteins | sample FrelakmetCRP12CR_FD_187146 | JGI IMG/M metagenome (GOLD analysis project Ga0209048, IMG submission 187146) | Freshwater lake sediment microbial communities from the University of Notre Dame, USA, for methane emissions studies - CRP12 CR (SPAdes)... | ecosystem: Environmental > Aquatic >...
CACTTCGACAGCCGCTCGGCGCGCGACGTGTTCGGCTATGAACCGGGCTGGGGCCTTCCGCCAGCCGCGGTGGTGAGGTGAGCGACCGTCCGGTGAACGAGGGTCACGTGAGCGAACGCAGGCGTGGCGGAGGGTCCTTCCACACCGCGAACCGCGTGCCTTCGATCGTCACGACATCGCTCGGCGCGCCGTAGAAGCGCTCGAGCGCGTCGAGCGGTGCACACAGGCGGTCGAGGGCGACGGCGATCGTGTCGGCCCGAGGTCGCAGGACCGCGTCGTCGTTGTTCCAGCGCTCGAGCCGCAACCGACCGCTCGGTGCGCAGTCGACCGCGGCCCAGCGGGCCCCACCCTCGCGCAGCTGATCGGGAGGGAGGGCCACGAAGTAGAAGCCGTAGACCCGATCGAACCCGGCGGCGTCGACGGCGTCGGCCAATCGCAACGCGGGTCCATCGGGCGAGCCGGCGGGAGCGTCGATCAACCGGTGCAACGAGGTGACGAACGCACCGGCAACCACGAGCGCCGCGACGACCGCCGCCACGGACCCGACCCGACCACGAAGACCGTCGATGGCGAGCACCGCGAGCGCCACGAGGGCGAGCGGCACGACGCACAGATAGCGCGCCATGACGAACTCCGGGTCGTCGAACTGGTTGATCATGATCACCGCGAGCGGCGTGGTCACGAGCGCCAGCGTGAGGGTTCGCATCAACAGCGATGCCCGTCCCCATCGGCGAACGGTCATCGCCGCGCCGAGCATGCCGAGCACCAGCACACCGATCCTGAGCCACGCGACGAGGCGCACGTCGGCCGAGCCCGTCGTGAGATCGTCACGGCTCACGCCCACGAGCTGGAGCGTGTGCTCGAACACGGCAACGGCCCGTCGGGGGATGTCAGCGAGGGCGGTGACGTTGCGCCGACCTTGCGCGACCTGGCGGGTGTACACGTCGACGAGCTGGACCGAGCGCCGCAACACGAAGGAGAGGACGGCCGATCCGGCGATCACCGCGAGGACGAGCCCGGACTGGCGACGTCGTGCCGGCTTCGCGAGATCGAGCAGCGCGACGAGCGCTGCGGTTCCCCCGACGAGATAGAGGACGAACGGATCGGAGACCCAGATGAGCGCCAGCCCCACGCCGAGCGCGATCGCGGTCCCGACGCCGAGCGCGCCGCGCGTGGTCCATCGCCCGAGCAGGGCGATGGCAAGCACGCTGCAGCCGAGCTCGAGCGTCCGGGAGTTGGGGTTGAAGAAGATGTCGTGCCAGGCGGTGGGGGCCCACGCCGCGCTGAGCCCCAGTGCGGCGATCGTGCCCGCCCGCAGGGGCTTGCGGAGCTCGCCGCTGGCGAGCAGGCCCCCCACGAACGCGCCGGCGCCAGCGACGTTGACCGCGATGGAGACGCCGATCGCGGCGCGCCGACCGACGATGCCGGCTGCCTCGAGCACGCCGTAGAGCAGGAAGCGGGTGAAGAAGAGATCCTCGGAGATCCACGTGGTGCCATGGCCCTCGTGACCCCACACGTCGAGCAGGCGCTGCCACGCGAGCTCGTCGCTGTTCAGCCCGCGCCCGACCGCCGCCGCGGCGGCACCCACCGCGGCGACGACCGCGACGATTCCCAGTGCGAGCAGGATCCGGCTGCGGGCGTTGCGGCCGTCCGCCGGCCGGGGGGGCTGCGGCGGAGGCGGCGGGGTGTTCGGCGCGAGCGTGTTCGGCGCGGGGGTCTTGGGCGTGAGGACGCCGGAGGCTGGACCGTCGATGGCGTCAGGCTAATCGGCGTCGCCCGGCACCGGGCTCCGATCCGAGGCCTCGGCAGGATCGAGCACCCGATCGACGATGACGGTGGCGGCGAGGAGCAGCAGTGCGAGCCACGGGAGCTCGTTCACGCGGAGGAACCGCTGGGGCCAGTCGAACGCCGCGGGGTACCCCTGCACCAGCTCCTGGCCCACGACGTAGCCGGCGGCCACGACGAGCGCACCGATCGCGGCGATTCGGGTCGCCGTTCGCACGCGCCGGTCGAGGAACGAGCCGACGGTCGCCAACGCCACGACCAGCCCGACCCACGGCGCGCCGACCAGCGCGCCGGTGAGGCCGAGCACGACCGGCACCCCAACGAGCGCGAACCGTGGCGCGCTCGGCTGCAGTCCGACGACCCATGACCGCGGCGCGGCCGCCGGGGCAGGCTCGTCACCGCTCCCCCGCCACCTGCGCCGCCGCCGGAGCGCGAGGACGAGGCACAGCCCGACCCCGAGCGCGGTCAGGCCGAGGCCGATCCACACCCGCGTCTGCGGCGTCCATCGGACGTGCACGACGACGTCGCCGGTGCCCTTCGGATCCACCAGCCACGCGTTCGCCATGCCGTTGACGAGGGTGGGCGGCCCGAGCGACGTGCCGTCGGCGAGCTCGGCCTGCCAGCCGTCGTTGTGGCTCTGGCTGAGCACGAGCCAGAACGGCGCGTCGGGCGCGTGCACGCGCACGTCGTAGGACCGGGCGTCGTGGGTGTCGACCGTGGCGCGCGGGCCGGGTCGCCCACCTTCGACGCCGAGGCGCGTCTCGGCTCGGGGCCCGCCGCCGACACCCGAGGCGAGCGCCAGGCGGTCGACATCCAGACCGGTCGTCCGACCGGGCGCCGTTCGGACGGTCACCCGGCCCGCGTCGACGGTGACCCCGGACGCGTCGGCGGCACAGGCCTCGAGGGTGAGAGCTCCTCGGGCCTCGGCGGCGGGCGCGAGGCCGGAGATCCGGACCCCGATCGGGCGGCCGTCGATCTCGACGAGGTCGGAACGGCACTCGGTGGCGAGGGCGCCGCGCGCCGACGCCGCCTCGACGCCGGGGATGCCCAGCTCCGCGATCGCGACCGGGAGCTCGATCTGGCCGAGGCTGAAGTACTCCCGGGTCATCACGGGACGCACCGCGTCGACGGTGACCCGCAACCCCGACGTCGTCACCGCCTCGGGGAAGTGGACCGGCGCGGGCACGACGTGGCCAGCCGGGGCGCCGTCGGCGACCGCGGGCACGTCGACGGTGAACGCGGTTCCCCCGGCGGGCTGGATCGTGAGGCGGGTCGGCACCGAGTGGCGCCCGTCGGCCACGAGCGCCAGGTCGAGACCGGCCACGGTGACCGGAGCAGGCAAGGTCACATCGACCCACTGACCGACGTTCCCGGCGACGAACGACGGGGACCACGCTGTCTTGGGGTTGGCATCCACCGCGGCGCGAGCGCGCGACGCGATGCTGCCCTCGAGGTGCGAGGACGAACGCGCTGTCACCCCACCGCTCGACGCGTCCGCGAGCCCGAGCACGGCGTCGACGACCTCGTCGGGCGCACCCGCGTCGAGCCTCGCAGTCCCCGTCACCGCGAACGTCCGACCCCGCGGCAGGTCGAACTCGCGCGCGATGGTCAGCTCCTCGTCGCCGCGCAGGTACTCCGACTGCGAGCCGCGCGCGCGGGTCAGGAGCACGGTGAGGTTGTGCTCGATCGAGCCCGCGCCTGCGGCCCGCAGCAGATCGCGCGGGAGCCGCACCGTCTCGTGAACCTGTACCCCGGGGATCTTCACCTCGGCGAAGCCGACCGCGCTCGCGCCACCGGTCGGGCTCTCCACCCCGTCCACCGAGAGCTCGAGCTTGCGGAACGTGCGACGGCCGATGTCGATGCGCTGACCGTCGGGAGCGAGGGACTCGGGGCCGAGCGTGAACTGGTGGACGTCACCACCGTCGAAGCGCAGGCCGACCGTGGTGATCGAACGGCTCCGCAGCCCGCTCTGAGGTTGGACGAGCGTCACGTGGTCGGTCGTCACCGGTGCGTCGAGCTCGACGACGAGGCGCGCGCCGAGCGGATCGATGCCGGCACCCTCGCGCCATGCGGTGGTGACGTCGCCGTCGAAGGCGAGCGAGGGTCTGTCCTCGGGGGTGAAGCGGATCGGGTCCCCGTAGGTGCTCGCCCGCACGCGGCGGACCCCACGACGGATCGCGACGCTGCGGGCATCGTCGCCGGCGTCCGGGAACGCGGTGAGGCGCTGGTCGCCGGCGTTGGCCACCAGCGGCTCTTCCCCCGCGATCTCGGTGTAGCCGGTGACGTCGCGCGCCGCGCCCCATGTGCGGGCCCGCCGCCGGTTGCTGTCGGTGACGACAAGATCGGCACCCGCAGCCAGGAGCCTGTGGAGCTGTCGCGGCCGGCGTGCGTAGGTCGCGGACTCGAAGAGCAGCGCGCGGCCGTCGATCACCCCGGCCGATGCCGCGTCGACGACACCCTCGCCGTCGCCGCTGAGCACGACCGGATTCGCGGTGGGCGCGGTGCGAACGATCGTCGCGGGCCGCCGGACCGGGTACACCCGCACCTCGGGGGGGTTGGGAACGCCGATCGGGATCCCGAGCTCGACCGGGTCGACCATGGGCTGCTTCGACGAGGCCTGGTTCGGTGCCGCGGGGCCGAAGTCGACGGGCCGACCGAGACCGGGCGGTGTCGGGACGAACGTCTGCGCGAGCACCCGAGGACGCGGTGTTCGGTATCGCTCGTACTCGAGGTCGTTGCGCACGACGACGTCACCGGCGGCGAAGAGCCGGGCGACGGGCGCGATCGCGGCAGGGTCGAGCACGCCTTCTTGGAACCTGCGGTCCAAGGCGGTGAGCAGGTCAGCGGCGGGCTCCGAGCCGTACGGCACCAGCTCGCGGCCCACCCACGAGCGATCGATGAGGCCGGGCAGCAGCGGATCGCCGGTCGCGCCCCACCGGTAGGCGCCGAAGTCCTGCCCCGGGACCTCGAGCACGCGTGTGTCGTGGCCGTGCGCGTCGAGGTGGGCAGCAGCGTCCTGCCAGTACTGCGGCACGTCGCTCGGGCGTGAGAGGTTCGACTCGACGAGGTCGCCCTGCCATGCCGGCGCCAGGTTGACGAGCGCGAGGCCCGCGACGACCACCGCGGCACCGAACGCGATCCGGGGGCGCGAGGTGACGTACGCCGAGATACCCGCGCCGAGGAGCATCGCGATGCCGAGCGCGACGAGCGGCACGGCGCGTGGTGTGCTGCGCAGCGCGAGCCCGGCGGTCGATCCCTCGGCGAAGGCCTTGAACAGCCGCCCGACCCGGGAAGGGTCGGCGTACGGATACACGCCGACCGCGACGATGGTGCCCACGAGGACGAGGGCGACGAAGTACGCCCGGTGGAGCCAGCGGGTGCGGATCGCCGCGACGAGCGCGAGCACGGGGATCGCGAAGCCGACCAGGAGCAACCCGATCGACTCCTGGTACTGGGGCGACTGGAGGATCCAGGGCCCGATGCCTTCACGTCCGTAGAAGAACCAGTTCCCGAGGCCGCGCAACACCTCGAGCGCGGCCGACGACGCCGCGACGGCCTTGACGGTCTCGGTGTAGTTCAGGACCGGTATCCCGAAGTCCTTCTGGATCGAGAGGCCGGCGATCCACCACGTCGACGTCGCGACGACGAGCACGCCGATGCGCACCGTCGCCCCGAGCGCGTCGCGCCACGACACCTTGCGGTCGATCGCTACTCGGAACACGATCCAGAGCAGCGGCGCGATGCCGACGAAGATCAGGCTCGTCGCGTTGGTGCCGCCGATCGTGAACACCACGAGCGCGAACAGCGCGGGATCTCGCCAACCGCCCCGTCGCAACGACCGCTCGGTGAGCGCAAGAAGCCACGGGAGCCCGGCCCACGGCAGCAGGATGACCGACTGACGAGCCGTGTAGGCGAGGACATACGGTGACAGCATGTAGACCAATGCCGCGGCCACCGCGCCGACATCGCGCTTGGAGATCGTGCGGCAGAGGAACAGCACGCCGGCACCCGCGGCGAAGACGATCGAGCCGAACCAGAGCCGTTGCGCGATCCAGTCAGGGACGTGCAACGCGTCGAAGGCCCAGAACCATGGACCCATCGGGAACAGGTAGCCGATGTTCTGGTGTGTGACCGTCCCTGCCGCGTAGTTCGGGTCCCACAGGTACGCGGCGTTGCTCAGCAGGCGACCCGGATCGAGGAACAGGTACAGCTTCGTGTCGACGCTGGTGCGGCCCGGCGCCGAGACGAGGTACGGGACGTAGGCGATCGCGGCGAGGCCCAGGTACACCCACCGCCAGACGTGACGCCCGCGGCGCGGGGGGTGAGGAGAGGTGCTGGTCTCCGGCGCCGTCGTGGTCATGCAGGCGCGAAGGTCACCGCGCGTGCGCGCGCCGGGCCTCGTCGGCGAGGACCTCGAGCACCCGACGCGCGGTGGCGTCCCAGGTGAAGCGGGCGGCGCGCTCGGACGCGGCACGGCTCATCGCGCCGCGGAGCACCTCGTCGCTGACGATTCGCTCGAGGCCCTGCACCAGGTCATCGGGGTCACGCGCCAGGATCCCGGTCACCCCGTCCTCGACCGCGTCGCGGTGCCCGGCGATGTCGGTCACCACGGCAGGGGTCCCGCACGCGGCGGCCTCGGTGAGGGTCATGCCCCAACCCTCACGTACCGAGGCGCTCGCGACGACCCAGGCACGGCGGTAGAGCGCGACGAGGTCGGCGTCATCGACGCGGCCCGGGAGGTCGATCCACTCCTCGGCACCGTGGGCTGCGATGAGCGACTCGAGGGCGGGGCGTTCGTAGCCCTCGCCGACGATCACTGCCCGCAGGCGCGGAACGCGAGGCTTCAACGCGGCGAGCGCGTCGATCAACCGATCGAAGCGCTTCACCGGCACGAGTCGACCGACCGCTACGACGAGCGGATCGGGGTCGCGAACGTGGGGTTCGGGGCCAGGGGTGAAGCGAGCGTCGATGCCGGGCTCCACGACCGACACGCGCTCGGCCCGGAAGTGCAGGTCGTCGACGAGCTCTTCGCGTGATGACTCCGACAGGGTGACGATGCGCGTCCGACGGTAGAGGGGTGGTGCCAGGGTCGACTCGATGCCACGGCCGAACCGGGCGAGGTTCGGTGGGAGCGTCATGTCCCACATCTCAGCGTGCACGTGGTGCAGGAAGGTGATGCTCGGGCCCTTGAACCAGAGCGGCGAGAAGAACGGCATGCCGTTCCAGATCTCGACGAGGGCATCGCGGGCACCGTGGCGCCCGGTCGCCTCGCTGAACGCCGCTCGAGGGAACACCGCGTACCGGCCGGCCCGCCGGATCACGCGGTAGCCGTCGCGCCACGCGACCTGAGCCTGCCCCGGCGCGTACGACGTGCGAAAGGTGATGTCGATCCCCGCGCGAGCCCAGCGACGGGCGATCTCGTGCGCGTGGACCTCGGAACCACCTGCCTCGGGATCATCGAGATCACGCCAGGCGAGGAAGTGCACGCGCTCGAGGCCGGCAGCCGCCGCGATGTCACCGAGCTTGGTCGCCTCCGCTTCGGCGGTGGGATCGCGGTCGGCGGTGGCATCGCGCACGAAAAATCGTACCATCGGCCTCGCCGCGGCTCCGGGCGCTGTCACCTCGTCGACACAGGGCTACATTCGGCGCGACATGGCCGTCGCCTGCACGATCGATGTCGAGGAATACGGTGGAGCGGAGAGCCGCATCGAAGCGGCGATGGACGCCGTGCTCGTGCGCTTCGCCGATCGCGGCATCCGGCTCACGGCGTTCGTGGTCGGTGACCTCGCCCGCGAGCATCCCGCCCTCGTGCGGCGGATCAGCGCGGAGGGTCACGAGATCGGGCTCCATGGTCCAGACCACCGCCTCCTCTCGAGGTGGGAGCCGAGCGAGTTCGTCGCGCGCTGCAAGGACGCACGCGCCCACCTTGCCGACCTCACGGGCTCGGAGGTGACGGGCTTTCGAGCGCCGGTCTTCTCCCTCACACCGAGCGTGCCGTGGGCACAGGCTGCGCTCGCCGAGAGCGGCTTTGCGTACTCCTCGAGCGTCGTCCCGGCGCGACAGTCACGCGGCGAGTCGGGCTTCCCCGGCGCGCCTCGGGAACCGTTCCGCTGGCGGTCCGGGTTGGTCGAGCTCCCCGCCGGGGTGTACGGCCGCACGCCGGTCGGTGGTGCCTACCTCCGCCTGCTGCCACGCTTCGCGGTGCGACGAATGCAGCGCGGGCTCCCGCACCGCGCGGCCTGGATCTACTTCCACCCCTACGACTTCGACGCCGACGAGCTGCGCCGCCACCTGCCGGGCACCGGCCGCGTGGAGAGCCGGCTCCTGTTCGCCCGAAGGCGACTCATGGGCGAACGCCTCGACGATCTCCTCCTGGGTGAGGCGGCACCGCCACTCGGCGAGCAGGTCCCGACCCTGTCCGCGGGCCTGCTCGCGACCTTCGTGCCGGCCGACCGCACCGGGTCGGATCAGGCCGCGGCGCGCAGGTAGGCAACGATCGCGGCGACCGAGTCGAGCTCGGCGAGCTCCTCGAGCTCCGGGCTGATGCCGAACTCCGATTCGAGCGCCATGCAGACCTGGAGATGACCGAGCGAGTCCCAACGCTCGATGTCGCCGCTGACCGTCGTCGCCGTGATCGACCGGTCGGACACGTCGAGCTCGCGGCAGATCAGCCCGATCACCCGCGCCTCGAGCTCGTCGTCACTCACGCCAGCTCCTTGCGGTAGCGAACCGACTCGTCGCCGGGTTGCGCGGCCCCATCCACGACGACGGACCAGCCTCGCGCCGCCAGGAAACCGGCGGCAACCCCGTTACGCGCGGACGGGATGAACGTGCACTCGATCGCCGGAAGCTGCGCGTCGCGTGCGAGCTCCTCGATGCGATCGAGGAGCCGGTCCTCGATCTCACGTCCGATCACGCGACAACTCAACAGGAACAATGCCAGATCGGCACCGGAGCGGTCGAGCACCGCCAACCCGACGACGCCTTCGTCACCGAAGCGGTCCCGGTAACCAAGCGTCACGACTGCGTGCTGATCGCTGCGCACCCACTCCAGGATCTCCGTCGGAGTGCATCGCCGCGTCGTGAGATTGAACTGGTTGGTCTTCTGGGTCATCTGCGCCGCGCGCTCGACGAGGAACTCGTCATCCACCCGGAGATCGAGCCGGATCTCGAGGCTGGCGAGGAACGTGTGCAGATCGATTGCCTGCTTCGCCTCGGCGACGCGCCCACGTCGCGCTCGATACTGCTCGGTCTTGGCCCGGTCGGCATCGAGGATCCGCAGCCGCGCGAAGTGGGGGAACGCCACGTCGCGAACGAACCAGTCGACGAGGAGCTCAGGGCGAGTCGGGACCTCGACGACCGCAACCTCGGGAAGGTGCTCGGCGACGAGTGCGCGCTCCACCGGGTTGTCGTCGAGGAACACGAAGCTGTCCAGACCCAATGAGAGCTCGTCGGCGATCGAGCGAAGACTCGTGACCTTGTCGTTCCAGCCGATGCGACTGGCGGCGAAGTCGCGTGGCCGCAGGATCATCATCGGGTGATCGCCGAGCACGGACTCGGCGTCGGCGTGGTCGTTCTTCGACGCGATCGCCAACAGCACGCCGTTCTCCTGAAGCGCCTTGATCCGGCGTTGGAGATCCCGGTGACACTTGCCAACACCGTCCTCGCCGAGCGCGATGCCACCGGGCCCGTCCTCGCCCAACACGCCGCCCCACAAGGTTCCGTCGAGGTCGCACACGAGCACCTTCCGGGCCGGTCCCCGATACGCGTCGAGCAAGCCGCTCAGGTGCTTCCCGCACTCCTCGAACCAGAGGTTCGTGTACGGGATTCGCCCCGCATACCAGAACGCCCGTGTGATCAGGCGCTCACGGCCGTGGCGATCGAACACGAGCCCGAGGTCGAGGATCGCGACGTTGGCGTTCGACGCCGCGAGCGTTCGCAGCGCCGCATCGAAGCGGGCGGCGCGTGCCGCGTCGCCATCGGGGTCTTGGGCCGCGGCGTAGGTTGCCACCGTGGCCGGGTCGGGGCGCAGCGTCGACACGACCAGCAGCACCTCGGGACGCGCAACGCTGAACGCGTCGAGGGCACCAGGAAGCTCGTCGAGGAGCTCTGCCGCGGCGAGGAGCTCGTCCGCATCGAGGAGCACGACGACAGCATCGAGGTCAGGGGCGTACACCGCTGACCTCGGATCGGCCAGGCCAAGCAGCACGGTGCCGTACTCGCCGAGGGTGACCGCATGGCCGGGGACACGTCGCGCGATGGGCGCGAGGTTCACGTTCGACAGGACCAACAGCTCCATGCTCAGAACACGTCCATGTCGGCGAGGGTGAGCGACAGTTCGGGTGCGGCGTCGCCCGGCCCGCCCTTGGTCCACTCGGCGAGCAGCGGGGCTTGCTGGGGCCAGAAGCGACGGGGCACCCGTAGCATCGGGAACCGGCGGAGCGATCGGGTGAGGCGCGACTCCCCGAAGCTCAATGCCGCGATCAGGTCGGCCTGCTCAGCGATGGCCCATCGAAGGACATCGGCGAGCAGCGCCCGCGCGACACGCGCCTCCTCCGATCCCGCGACGACACAGTCGATCGCAATGCACGCACGGAGCCCTTCGAAATCGGCGATGCGTGCGGCCAGGTATCCGACGAGCTCACCATCGATACGCGCGTAACGAACCCGGTACTCGAAGCGTGGTCCCTCGTGAAAGCGCCACTGATGAAACCTGGAGTCGCGTGAACCGACCCACGCGTCGTCGGCCGCGACGGTGCGGGCGAGGTGATCGAGCGCGTCGGAGTCGGGCACGTCGTCCGAGAGCTCGATCCCGCGCCCCGTTCCGCACGTCGCCATGCGCAACGAGGCACGCCAGCCCGCTCCACCGGCACGCGCCATGGGACACAGCCAGCGCGGGAGGCGCTCGCCCAGCACGCGCTCAGGACGCAGTGGTGTACCGGTGAGCACGAACGCGCCGATCTCGGCGAACTTGAGCACCCGCTCGTACAGCGGGGCAGAGGTGTCGTTGGGGGAGAGATAGACGAGGTCGACGCCGTCGTGCTCACGCAGGCCGCGCATCAGCTGGAGGAACGCCCGGGGCGAGCGGTGGTCGCGGTGGATGAGCAGGTCGATCGGGTTCACCGCACGGCGCTCCCCCGCCGCCGAGGCCATGAGCCGAGGTTCGTACACGATCCGACCGAGCACCTCGCGACCCTCGGTGCCCTCCTCGGTGAGCGTGTCGGCGTACGCCGCACCGGCGGGATCCCCGAGGAACTTCCATCGCAGATGTGCGGGATCCGCGACCGGCGCGTCGCTCCCGTATTCGGCGACGGAGAGGTGGGCGAACGCGGTGACGAGGTCGTCGTCGACAACCGAACGGGTGACCTCCACGACGACTGATGCTACCGAGCCGACCTGTCGCCCTCGCACCCTGCACGGCACCTAGACGGGCTGCAGCTCCGGTTCGTCGACGCTTCCCGAAGAGTCCGCGTCGGGCCCCTGCGCCGGGGGCGCGTCGGCATCGGGGTCGTCGGCCGCCGTCGGTCCGCCCCCGGTCCAGACGACGCGCGGTTTCGCGGGGAAGCGCTTGGGCCACCAGCGACACAGGAGCGCGTCTAGCGCCACCGCGGCGGTGGTCACGAGCGCCACCTCCGCGATCGACCGATAGCGCAGGTTCCCGAACGCATACACCGCGACGATCGTCACCAGGATGGGCAATGCGAGCAGGGGCGCGACCGGTACCTTGCGCCGCCACAGGACCACGAACCCCGCGATCGAGAACGGCACCATGAGCCAATACTGGGCGAGTGCGAGCCGTGCCGCCTTCTCGGAGCGACCCTCGACGATGTTGAACCCGAGCGTCTGGCCGTTCCCGATCTCGCCCCACGGTGTTCCGGAGCGGAACACCTCCCACATGCGGCCGACGCGCGCGAGGGCCACGACCGGGAAGCGGTCGAGGTGATCCCCGATGTAGCTCAGGCCCTGGTCGCGCCAGTAGTCATCGGCGACGGAGGGGTCCACGTGCTCGGGCGGATGCCCATGGATGACGCACTCGGGGCTCCACCAGCCCAGGCTCGCGCCGTAGAAGGTCTCGTGACAGCTGCTCGACGCAAGAGAGAGGCCGGCATCGTGGGAGAGGAACGTCGGTCGTTCGAAGGTCGTGAGGTTCCTGATCACCCAGGGTGACACGACGAGCAGAGCCACTGCACCAGAGGCGACGGCGAGCCCGATGCGGTCCTTCACGGCCCGGCCCGGCATGGCGCGGATCACGAGCGGGATCACGACGAACGGCATGAGCAACCCGAACTCCGAGCGCGTCAACCCCGCGAGTCCGAACGTCACGCCGAGCCACACCATCCGCGACAGCGTCGGCTTCTCCCAGGCCCGGTACGCCATGAGCACCATGAGCGCCCCGGCAAGGATCCCCATCGTCTCGGAGAGCACGAGCGGGTCATAGACCCAGAAGTTCGCGTAGACCGCGGCGATCAGGGCCGCGAGGAGGCCGACGCGTGGAGACACGATCTTGCGGCCGACCAGACCCATCACGAACACCGATGCCGTCCCGAGCAACGTCGAGGCGATCATGTGCGCGTGGAACGACCGGAGCCCGACGAACGAGAAGGCCGAGAGGTACAGCGGGAACAACGGCGGGTTCTCTGCCGCGACGCCGGTCGGGTGGGCGTGCAGCCCCCACGCGAGCGGGTCCTGGTTATGGAAGAAGTCGGGGATGAGGTGCTGGTCACCCCCGAACACATTGGGGAGCCAACTCTGGAAGCCGAGACCGTCGGCGATCCCGTTGGCAGTCCAGTGGTATGTGAATGCATCCCCCCACAGCGCCTGATCCCACTTCGCGGAGAACAGGTACGCCATGCGAACCGCGAAGCCGAGGAGGACGATCAGGCCGAGCAGCACATAGAAGCGACGCGGCGTCACGGCGGCGAGGATATCAGTCGTCCGCCTCGGGAGACCGTGGGGCGTTCGGGTCGGTTTCGCGTGCGCGCGATTCGTGCACCGCAGAAACCGACGGTTGGTTGTGCAGCGCGTCTTCCTCGGCGAGGATCCGGGACCGCTCTTCCAGGCGCGACAGCTCCCACGCGACGTGCACGAGTGCGAGCATCGAGAACCCGGCAACCGCCAGGATGAAACCGTCGAAAGATGCCTGCTCGCCCGACCCGCCCACGAGGACTGCGGCGGCCGCGGGCCACACCACGAGGACCTCGAGCACCAGGATCGCGCCGAACCAGAACAGCACGTACTTGCCCCGCATCTGACGCCGACGAACCAGCAACAGGAGCCAGACGAGGAGCCCGCCCAGCGCGGCTCCCACGAGGATCCGCGCTTCGGTGCTCACGGCATCGTCTCGTGCTCGGTGGTACGACCGGCGTTCACGAAGATGACCAGCAGCGCCTGCAAGTAGCGGTAGAAGAGCCGGAAGTTCCGGTTCGACGGCTCGCCTCCCGCCCGTTCACGCATGCCCGTCGGGGCCTCGGTGACCCGCAGTCCCTCGCGCAGCGCGATCAGCAACGCTTCGACGGTGTCCCCCATGTACTCCACCGAGAGCTCGCGGGAGAACAGCTGCAATGCTCGCGGGCCGAACGCGCGGAAGCCCGAGGTCGTGTCCTGGAACCAGCGCCCGGTGACCATGCGCGCCAGCACCCGCAGGAACGCCATCGCTCCCCCGCGCGCCGCACCCACGGAGTAGGGCGTGACCCCGGCCGCGAACCGGTTACCGATGACGAGGTCGGCGGCGTCGTCATCGAGCCCGGCCAAGAGCAGGCGCACCGAAGCAGCCTCGTGTTGACCATCGGCATCGATCTGGACCGCTCGCTCGTAGCCGTGGTCGCACGCGTAGCGGAACCCCGTCCGGAGCGCGCCACCGACGCCGAGGTTGAACGGGAGCGCGATCACGTGCGCGCCTGCCTCGCGAGCAACATGACGGGTGTCGTCGGTCGATCCGTCGTCGACCACGAGCACATCCATGTCGGGGAGGTCGCGTCGCACCTCGACGAGGACGGCCGGCAGCGCATCCTCCTCGTTGTACGCGGGGATGATCACCAGAGGGCGCACGAGAACGCAAGTCTACGGCTGGCCATGTCGCAGTGAGATCATCATCAGCGGACCACCGCGTCGCAGAGCCTCACCGTCGTCGCCTTCGGGAGGCGCACGAGGAGCCGGCCCGAGTCGGCGACCTTGATGGTGGCGGGTTGATCGGGAGCGAGACCGGCGCGCAGTGCCGTGCCGCCCGCCTCGGACGTCGTCGGCGGCACGTCACGAGTCAGGAGATCGGTCTGGGGGACGAACCAGAGCGCGAGGTCACCGCCCCCGGGCGACGTGGCCACGATCGCGCTCCGACCGGTCAGGTCCAGACGAACCACCGGATCGACGGACCCGGTCGTCACCACGGCGCAGCTGCCCGGACCGGCCGCGACCGACCCGTCGGCGACGACCTCGACCTTGGGTGGCTCTCCGGTGGGACCGTCGACACCCCCGACGACCTCGACCTGGAGGTGGGTGCGCGCCGCGTCGAGGGCCCGCTTGCTCACCGCGATGTCGGGCAGGTCGCCTTCGCGATCCAGACGCTTGATCGACGCAACATCGAGGTCTGCGCAGCAGTACGCGAGCGGATGGTCCGTGACCCGTGGTGCGCCGTCACGCAGGAGCTCGGCCACGGCAACGACGTGCGCGCGAACTTCCTGATCCGTTCGTGCGCCGCGTGCCTCGGCCTGGTCGAGCGCGACGAGCTGGTGGACGAGCACGAGCGCGACCACGGCCCACAGCACGAGCATCTGCGGGACGCGCCACGAGAATGCACGAGTCACCGCTACGCCGATCAGCGGCAGCAGCAGAGCAAACGCGACGTAGGAGTAGCGAGGGATCGTGACCCACGCGTCGTTGGCGACCCCAAAGAGTCCGAGTGCGCCGTAGCGCCGAAGGGACGTCAACGCGAAGAACAGCGGGGCGCCGAGCGCGCATGCAGACGCGAGCACGGCGGGGCGCTCGCCCAGGGAGCGGTCACAGAATGCGAACCAGACGAGCAGCACGACGATGACGGCACCGATTCCGGCCCATCCGGTGATGAGCTCGAACACATACGTCATCGAGTTCCAGAGCGTCGCGGGGATGCGCTCGAGCGCCGCGGTCTGGATGCCACGATCGACACCGTTGCTCCCCCACCCGAGCAGCCATAGCGCGTACACGAATGCCGGAACTGACGCGATGCGCAGGCCGTCACGCCAGCCGCGCGACCACCACGCGAAGAGCACGACGACGATGCTCATGGTCACACCGACGCCCGAGAAGGCGAGCCCGGCCACCAGCAGTACCCATACGAACGCGTCGCGCCGACTCCACCCCGAAGTCGATGCCATCACGAGCAGCGCGCCGAGGCCGCACGCGACAGAGCCGCTGAAGGTGACGTTCCAGGCGAAGAGGAGCTCGAGCCCGACAGACCCCACGAAGGCGAAGATGGCCACGAGCGCCGTCGCCACGAGCGTGTCGCTGCCCGCCCGGCGCATGACTCGCCACAGGAGGTGCGCGGCCACGAGGTGCACGCCGACGAACGCCACCATCAGTGGCAGATATGTGCGGAGTCCGAAGATCGCAAGGTGCGCGCGATAGAGCAGGACACCAAACGTCGACCAGTGCTCGTTGTGCGGCGCGAGCAGACCCAGCTCGCCGCCGCCGAAGACAGATCGCCGCGCGATTGCGTCCCACTCGTCCGAACCGAACCACTGGTTCCGCCCGAACCACACGAGCAGGACACCGGCGATGGCCAGGGTCGCGAGGTGTACGACCAGCAGCGTGCGCTCGCGATTCGGCGTCGTGGGCGTCGGCGTCGCCACCGTCGTGATCGTGGTCTCGGTCATGTCGCCCCCTCGTCCGCCGCCCGGCGGTCGAGCGGTACGTGGTCAACGGGGCGCCCGGGGCGCAAGCGCATCACCGGACGTTCGACGAACCGCCACGAGAGAAACCCGGCCACGATGCTCAGCGCAGCCGCGTAGACGAGCACGGCAAGGATGTTGGCGCCCGGGACGAATGGCACGAGTCCCGTCGACTGGAAGAAGCGGTCGAGCCACAGCTCATGCCAGAGATAGATGCCGAACGAGACCAGGCCCACGGAGACGACGATCGGGTGGCACAGCGCGCGGCGCAGAACACTCTCGCGCTGGTTGCCGAACACCGCCGGCAGCAGCAGCGCGAAGGCGATGAAGCCGTACCCGAGCGTCCAGGTCAGCCATTGCACCCGGGTGAACGTCGGATACCCGATCGGGAGTCCGAGCTGCGTCGCGACGAGCCAGAAGCCCACCGCGGCCACGAGCCAGCAGACCCACGGGTGTCGACCGACCGCGTCGGCGACCGAGGCTCGCATCCGTCCGGATTCACGGCCAGCGCTGACCACCCCGAGCAGCATCCCCAGCGCGAACTGGTCGAAGAACGCGGGGAGCCAGGAGATCTCGACCGCGTTCGTGGGCTCGATCGTGAGGACGGCCATCCGGTAGGCGATTCCCGTCGCGAACAGGAGCACGAGGCCGGTGAGCTCGACGCGCACCGCACCACCGACCCGAGGGCCGACGCGCCGCGCAACAGCACGGATGCCGAGGGCCCAGAGCGGGAGGAACACGTAGAAGGCGACCTCGACGCACAACGTCCATGCCTGCTGGATGCCGCCGTACGCGTGCGCGGCCGTGTATTGCTGGAGCAGTCCGAAGTAGGCGATGAAGTCGCCGACGTTGTCGATCTGGTGCTTCGGGCCCGGCTGCTGGAAGACCCAGACAACGGCGATGAGCGCGACCCAGTACGCCGGGTAGATGCGGAGGAAGCGCCCGATGAAGTAGTCGCGCATGCCGGGACCCCGGCGCCCCTGGAGGTGCGCGAGCACGAACGGGCGGTACATGAGGAAGCCCGAGATGAGGAAGAAGATCGAGACGCCGATGTCGAGGCGCGAGAAGTACTGCCCGAGGCGCGGCTCCCGGAACACGAAGCCACTGATCACGGCGGCGTGCAGCACGACGACCGCCATCGCCGCGATGGCGCGGTAGCCGTCGATCGTCGGGAAGAACGCGCGACCGCCCACGCGCGGCGAAGTCGCGCCTTCGGCGGTCACGCGGAACCTGCGCGTGCACGCCAGGGTGCCCGGTCCTTGAAGCGCAGCACCGGTCGTTCCACCAGGAAGTAGCTCAGCGTTGCGGTCACCAGCGCGCACACCGTCGCGATCACGACGAGGGGGACGAGCGGCCCCGAGAACTCGGGTTGGCCGAGCCAGTCGTGCTGCACGTACCCCAGCCACGCCTGGTGCCAGAGGTACACGCCGTAGGACACGAGCCCGAAGTACGCGACCGGCGTCCAGCGGAGGAAGCGCCGCACGAGGCCACGATCCTGGTCGCCGAACACGGCTGGGAGCAACAAGAAGAACGCGGTCAGGCCGTAGAGCGCCTGGCGCATGAAGAACTGGCGGCCCGTGAGCGTGACGAGATTGCGCGGGAGCCCGACGCTCGTCGAGACGACGAAGAACGTGAGCGCGGCGAGTCCCCACCACAGCCAGGGCATCGCACCGATCCGGTCGGCGACGCGTCCCAGGGACGGGAGCCGGTCGCGGTGGTTGACGACGAGCACGCTCATCAACGCGAGCCCCATCCCGAGCGCGAAGAGGTCGAAGTGGCTGGGAAGCCAGTACTGCGTGGCGAGCGCCGCGAACGGCGCCGGACCCGACGGGCGCGGCTGGCTCGGTGCGTAGCGGATCCAGAACGGGTCGTAGGCGAACCAGGCGAGACGCCACACGACGCAGACGACGACGAGCGAGATGAGGCCGAGCACCTCGGTGCGGATCTTGTGGGCCGGGAAGCGACGGGCGATCCGGGCGACCACGAGGGCGTAGACGGGTAGGAAGAGGTAGAAGCTGAGCTCGGTCGCCAGCGTCCACGCCTGGTTCACGCCGTAGAAGTAGCGCGTCGTGTCGTAGATCTGGGTGAGCCCGAAGAAGGTGAAGAAGTCGCCGGGCGTGCTGAGCGATCCCCGAACGAAGCCGAAGAGCACGTAGATGCCGACGAGCGCCACCCAGTAGCCGGGGAAGATCCGCAGCGCTCGGCGCCACCAGAAGCGGTCCATCGACATCGGCGCGCGCTCCGCGAGGTGTCGGGCGACGAACGGCCGGTACAGGAGAAAGCCCGAGATCAAGAAGAAGACCGAGACGCCGCTGTCGCCGTGGGCCAGGAACTCGCCGAAGCGCCGGTTGAAGCTGTAGCCGGTGATGAACCCGGCATGGTGCAGCAGCACCGCGCCGGCGGCGATTGCCCGGAGTCCATCGAAGCAGGGGAAGTGGGCGTGGCGGCTCTCGCCCGGCTGCTCGACGTCGGCCGGATGATCGATCGCGGTTTCGGGTGCTCCCGCCGTCATTGCGTCTCGGGCATGGTCACCCCGGGAGCGACAACGACGTTGTGATCGACCGCGTCGGTGCGCCGTTCGAAGCGGCGCTTGAAGCGCAGGGCCGGCCGTTCGATGAGTGCGAACGACGCGTACGCGAACGCAAACGTCACCACGAAGCGCAGCACGAGCAGCGGCCAGTACGACAGCCCGGTGCGATCCTCGGTGAGGAAGTAGAAGACGGGCAAGTGCCACAGGTACCCGCCGTAGGAGACTCGCCCAGCGGCCACGAGCAGTCGGGACCCGAACGCGCGCGCGAGCAACCCGTCCGGCTCGTGCACCACCGAGAAGATGATCATCACGGTTGCGAGACCAGCGGCCGCGTACACGCCGCGCGTGTTGAACGGACTCCCGACGTCGAAGGTGGCGAAGCCGATCGCGAAGTACGCCGCGCCGACCCAGCCGACGAACATGGGCCAGCGCCGCTCGGCCCTGGGGAAGAGTCCGAACGCGGCGGCAAGACCCAGGGCTGAGCCGAGCAGCAGGCCATGAGCGCGCGCGTCGGTCCCGTAGATCGCATGGAAGTTGGACGTGACGCTCGAGCCCTCCCCGACGACCGCCATCACGAGCGCCGAAACCACCGCGAGGCCGACGACGAGGCCGATCGTCACAACCCGAGAGCGACGAAGCGCGAGCAGGCCCCACAGCACGAGCGGCCAGATCACGTAGAACTGCTCCTCCACCGAGAGCGTCCACGCGTGCGACAGGGCGGACAGGCCGGGCTGGAACACCTCGTGCCAGTTCTGTGCGTAGAGCGCAGTCCAGACGATCTGGCGTCGGACGAAGCTCATGTCGCCCACGAACACACTGAGATACGACAACACCGCCATCAACAGCAGGAACACGATGAGCGCCGGGAAGAGCCGCAGCGCGCGGCGGATGTAGAACGCCAAGAGATCAATGCGGCCCTTGGCCAGCCACTCCTGGGCCAGGATGGTCGTGATGAGGAAGCCGCTGAGCGCGAAGAACATGTCGACCGACACGAACGATCCGGGCACCGGAACCGGGTGCGAGGTGTTCAGGAAACTGTGGAACACCATGATCGAGATCAGCGCGAACCCCCGCACCCCGTCGAGCGGAGGGCGGTACCCGAGCACGAAGCGGCGAGGGGCGTCGACATCGGGCGGCACGGGGCTCACCATCGTCCTTTCCTAGTCGACGCTCGGGCGGCCCGGCGACCGGGCGCCCAGGGCCCGGGAGGCCGACCTCACGACGTATCCTGGCTGCTCCGTCGACGACGTGCAGGGAGCCTCGGTCGTTGCGCACGCTCATCGTCGTCCCCACCTACAACGAAGCCGACAACATCGACCAGATGCTGCGGCTCGTGCGTGCCGCTGCGCCCGACCACGACGTCCTCGTCGTCGACGACACCAGCCCCGACGGCACGGCCAAGCTCGCCGAGGCGATCGGCCATGAGCTCGGCCACATCGATGTGCTCTCGCGGCCCGAGAAGCAGGGCCTCGGCGAGGCGTACCGGGCCGGGTTCGCCGTCGGCATCGAGCGGGGCTACGACTGCTTGGTGCAGATCGACGCCGACCTCTCTCACGACCCCGCGGTGATCCCGCAGATGCTCGCGGCGATCGACGACGGCGCCGACATGGTGATCGGCTCGCGCTACGTCCCCGGCGGATCGATCCCCCACTGGCCCTGGTTCCGACGCTTCATCTCGCGTTGGGGCAACCGCTACGCGAGCTTCGTGCTGGGCCTGAAGGTCCGCGACGCGACCTCGGGGTACCGCGCGCACCGCCGGGCCGCCCTCGAGGCGATCGGCTTCGATCAGACGCGATCGAAGGGCTACGGCTTCCAGATCGAGACCGCGTACCGGGTGTGGTGGGCCGGTGGGCGCATCCGGGAGGTCCCGATCGAGTTCACGGACCGGGTCCGGGGCCACTCGAAGATGACGTGGGCGATCGCCGTCGAAGAGCTGCTGCTCGTGACCTGGTGGGGCTTTCGTGATCGCGTCCTGCATCGAGGGCGCACCCCCGAGCCCATCCGGAGCGCGCCCGACCCGACGTGACCGGCGCCGACGGCGACCTCGCGCCGACACGCGCGCCAGAGCCAGTAGACCCGGACACGGGTGTCGCACCCAAGATCGGCGCGGGGATCGTGCTGGTCGTCACGACCGCGGTCGTGCTGTACGCCGGACGCCAGGTCACGTTCCTGATCGACGAGTGGCAATGGATCCAGAGCCGGACGTCGCCGAGCACGGAGAGCCTGCTCGAGCCGTTCCACAACCACTGGATGACGGTTCCGGTCGCGATCCATCAGGGTCTCTACCGGATCTTCGGCATCGAGTCCCATCTCCCCTATCGGGCCGTTCTGCTCGCTGCGCACCTCGTCGCCGCGTTGCTCCTCTTCTGCTATCTGCGCACGAGACTCCGACCCTGGATCGCGCTCGGGGCGATGACCGTGTTCGCGCTCTACGGATACAGCGCCGCCATCATCGTGTGGCCGATCTCCCTCGGTTGGGTCATCGCGGTTGCGTGCGCCATCGGAGCGCTCCTGCTCGTCGACCGTCGTCGCACGTCGTCCGACGTCGGCGGCGCGGCGTTGCTCTTGGTCGGCGTGGCATCGACGACCATCGCCGTCCCGTTCGCGGTCGGACTCGCCGTCGAGATGACGGTGCGACGCGCGTGGCGCCGCCTGTGGGTCCCGCTCGCGCCACTGGGCGTCTACGCAGTCTGGTTCCTCGCCTACGGCGGCGGCTCGGACGGGAGCGGGACGGCTCGCCAGACGGTGCGGTTCGCCCAGGAGCTGCTCGCACAAACCGTCGGGACGCTGCTGGGGATCCAGGACCGGGGCGCCGCCGCGGACGCCGCGCTCGTCATCGTGCTCGGCGCGCTCGTCATCGCGTGGTTCGCGCTCGGCCGTCCGATCACCCCCCGGCTCGTCGGGAACGCGACGGCCCTCGCGGTCCTGACCGCCGCGCTCGCCGTCGGACGATCGGGCAGCGGGCTGACGACGTGGTTCTCGTACGCGGTGGCCGCGTCGCTCCTGCTCACCGTCGGCGAGCTCTTTGCGCAGGCACGCGCGCCGCAACGACCCAGGACGACCCGTGCCGTCACCATCGCGGTCTGGGTCGTCGTGATCTGGGCCGTGGTCTGGAACTTCGGCGAGCTCGAGCGGCTCACCGACGGCTTCCGCGACATCGCGGCCACCGAGCGCTCCCAGCTCGCCGCGCTCGAGCTGATCCAGCACGAGGTCCCGGCGAGCTTCGAGCCCGGCCCACTGCTCCAGACCCTCACCGCGGGCCGCTACGCCGAGGTGGCCCAGCTGTACGGAACCCCGGCCTACACCGCCGCCGAGACCCGCGCCGCGTCCCCGAGCGCGCGCGCCGCGGCCGACGAGGTGCTGGTACGCGGTCTTCGCGTGCGGCCCCGCCCCCACGCACCGGCGGGCGACGTGGCCCCCGCGGGGCGCATCATCGTCCGCCGCGGCGACACGGTGGACGACCGGCCCGGCAGTACCTGCACCGTCGTTCGAGCGGGCGACACCGGTGATGCCGTCGTCGACGTTCGAGCAGCCGACCTCGCCGTCCTCGTCGAGGCCGAGTCGGGAGCTGCCTCGCTGCGGGCCGGGGCGTTCGCGCCGGCGAGTCAAGCGATCGGCACCGTGGCCGCCGGCGACGCCGCAACCGTGACGGCACCGGCGGTCCCGGGCGCGGGCACGTGGACCCTCCGGGTCCGCAGCCCAGGAGCCGTCCGGCTCTGCGCGCCGCCCCGATAGCGTCCCCGGCCATGGACTTCTCCTACCCGGAGGCGGCCGAGGCCTTCCGGCTCGAGTTCCGCGCGTGGCTCGACGAGCACGTGCGCGACGACATCCGGGGCCACGGCGCCGGCCTCGGGGCCACGGCGGGGAGCCCCGAGCTCGAACGGCTGCGAACGTGGAACCGCGAGCTCGCCGACGCCCGCTACGCGGCGATCGCATGGCCCGAGGCGTACGGCGGGCGCGGCGCCGGCGTGATGGAACAGGTCGTGTGGGCCGAGGAGATGCACCGCGCCGGGGCGCCCGGTCCGATCAACGTGCTCGGCATCCCGAACGTCGCGCCTGCGATCATGACCTACGGGACCGCCGACCAGAAGCGCGACCTGCTCCCGCCGATGCTGCGCGGCGACGACATCTGGTGCCAGGGCTTCTCCGAGCCCGACGCGGGCTCGGACCTCGCGTCGCTGCGCACGTCGGCGGTACGCGACGGCGACGTCTGGGTGGTCAATGGCCAGAAGACCTGGACGTCGCTCGGTCATCTCGCCAGGTGGTGCGAGCTGCTCGTGCGCAGCGACCCGGAGGCCCCCAAGCATCAGGGCATCACCTGCCTGCTGGTCGACATGACGCTGCCGGGGATCACGGTCCGGCCGCTCGTCACGATCACCGGCGGCCACGACTTCAACGAGGTCTTCTTCGACGACGTTCGGGTCCCGGTGGCGTCGATGCTCGGGCCCGAGCACGACGGGTGGCGGGTCGCGATGACGACGCTGTCCCACGAGCGGGGTGGCGTCGCGAAGCTGCACCTGGGGACACGGGCCAAGGTTGCACGCCTGCTCGAGGAGGCGAAGCGCACACCGCGGGGCGACGGACGCGTCGCGGCCGAGGAGCCGGCGCTGCGCCAGCGTCTCGCGCGGGTGTACCTCGAAGCCGAGCTGCTCAAGCTCGTGTCGGACCGCGCGATCTCCGGTGAGCTGCACGGCCGCACGCTCGGACCGGAGTCGAGCATTGCCAAGCTCGTGTGGAGCGAGACCGAGCAGCACGTCGCGGAGGTCGCGGCTGCAGTGCTGGGCCCCGACGCCGGAATGGGGTCGTGGGGCGCCGACCGGGTGGCGGTGCGCTCACACACGATCGCCGGGGGCACGACCCAGGTGAACAAGAACATCATCGCCCGAAGGGTCCTGGGCCTCCCCCGCTAGGAGCCCGGCGTCGGCCTGTCGCCCGGGGCGTCGGCGCTGTCGGCCGCCGTGACGCCCGTCGAGATTCCGTCGGTCGGCGCGGCCGCGCTCCGCCACGCGTGACCAACGACGAGGTCGGCGCCGAGTAGCAGGATCGCGACCCATCCGACCTCGGGGGCGTCGAACGCCTTCGCGGCCACGAGCGCGATCGGTGCACCGACGGTCAGCAGCACACGTCCCGACGCGACCCGGGATGCCACCACCGTCGCCAGCCCCACGCCGAGACCGATCAACGGGCGGGCGACGAGCGCGGCCACGACCCCGACGCCGAGGCCGGTGAGCACGGCCGACGCCAGGCTCGGCGCTGCACCCGGGTAGCGCAACGGCGAGGAGAGGAAGGAAGACGCTGCGAGGCCGGTGCCGTCGCGCCGTCGGCGCCGCGTCACGACCAGCAGGGCCAGGCAGGCCAACACGGCCGCGGCCGACAGACCCAGACCCCACCACACGAGCCGCTGCGGCGTCCAGCGCAGCTCCAGACGCAGCACGCCCGCTGAGCCGGGCTTGACCAGCCACCCGTTGGCGAAGCCGTCGACGAGCCGGGGGTCGCCGAGCGAGCGCCCTGAGGCCGTCTGGAGTCTCCAGCCGTCGCTCAGGCTCTGACCCAGCACGAGCCAGAACGGCTTGCCGTCGGTGTGGACCTTGAGATCGAACGAGGTCGGTCCGGAGTCGACCACGCGGACGCGGGCGCCCGCGCTTGGGGGTGGCGCGCCGAGTCGCGCTCGAGGCTCCGCGGCGGGCCCACCGCCGGCGGCCGACGCCAGCACGAGCTGATCGACGTCGAAGCCGGTCGTGCGTCCCGGCCCGGCGACGATCTCGTGGCGACCGGCCGAGAGCGCGAGCGGATCCCCGCACAATGCGATGCCCAGGCCCCGCACCGCGTCGCGCGTCGCGCCCTGTACCTCGACCGGGACGGGCTTGCCGTCCACGCTGACGAGATCGCGGCGACACTCCGACGGTACGGTCGCGGCCGCGGCCGCCGGCGTGATGCCGGGAACGCTCACCTCGGCCAGCGCGAGCGGCGCGACGGTGCCGTCCGACGCCACCACCGGGCGCGTCGTCTCCACCACGATGCGAAGGTCGCTCGCCGTCACCGGATCGAGCTCGAACGGGACGGTCGCGGTTGTCCCTTCCTTCTTCCCGTCGGCGATCGGAGGCAGGTCGAGGGTCGCGACGGGCACGCCGTCCGCCTCGACCCGCAGTCGCGTCGGCACCGAGTGTCGCCCGTCGGCGACGACCGTCAGCGTGCCGTGTCCGCCCACCGTCCTCGCCCCGTCGAAGCGGGCGTCGAGCCACTGTCCTTCCTGGGCCCCGAACGGAGCACTCCAGGCCGTCGCGACATCGCCGTCGAACGCGCGCGACGCACGGGCGTCCGGTGCATTCGCGAGACGGCCGGACGAGGTGAACGCGATCCCGGCCGCGGTCGTGCCCAGGACGGCGTCGGTGCGATCCTCGGGTGCACCCGCGGCGACGCGCACCGTCCCGGCGAGTGAGAACCCGCGTGCTCGCGGCAGCCGCAGCGACCGCACCATCGTGGCCTCGCCGTCGACCCGGCCCGATTCGGCGACCTGGCGCAGTCGCGTGAGCACCACTGCGAGACGGCGTGCCTGGCCCGCAACGCCTGCCCGTTGGAGCGTCCGGGTCGGGACGCGCACGACCTCCACTCCCCCGGTCCCCGACGCGGGTGCATGGCCACCTGCACTCGGCGCCTCGATGACGGTCCGGTCCGCGTCGGTCATACCCGGGATCTGGTCGAGGCGCTGGTCCTCGGGGTCAGCGGCCGAGCTTCGTTGTCCGGCCCGCTCCGTCGGGCCGACGTCGCCGTGCAGCACATCCCAGCGCCGCGACCGTCGCCGCGCGCTGTCGGTGAGCACGAGGTCGGCGTCGCGCGCGATCGCCGCCCGCAGCTCGGCGTTGGTCAGCGTGACCGCGTACTGGACGAGCTGGTGCCCGTCGAGCAACCCGGCGGCCGACGCGTCGACGATGCCGTCGCCATCGCCCGAGAGCACGACCGGACGGCGCGCCGACTTCACGTCGACGATCGGCGACGGTCCCAGGACGGGGAACAGGGCGACCGCCGGGGGCCACGACGCTCCGGTCGTGCTCAGCTCGAGCGCGTCGAACAGCGGCAGCGCAACAGCGGCCCGGTTCGGCGTCGTCGGGCCCAGCTCGCGGGGTGCACCCAGGCCGGGTGCCGCGGGGTTGGTCAGCCAGCGCCAGAGGATCCGTGGTCGCGGCGTGTCGTAGCGCTCGTACTGGAGATCAGATCGCAGGGCGATGGTCCCGACGCGCAGGAAGCGGGCCACCGGCGCGAGGGCGGCCGAGTCGAGTGTCCCGTCCTGAATGCGCCGGTCGAGCGCCGCGAGGAGGTTCACCGACGCGGGCGTGCCGTACGGGAGGAGCTCGCGTGCGACGTAGGGCCGATCCATCAGCCCGGGGGTGACCGGCTCGACGGTGTTGCCCCAGCGGTAGGCGGCGAACAGGGACCCCGGGATCTCGAGCACGCGAGTGGCGTCACCTTGCGCGTCGAGGGCTGCGGCCGCGTCCTTCCAGTACTGGGGGACGTCCTCGGGGCGTTGCACACCGTCCGCGAGGTAGCCGTGGCGCCAGACCGGGGCGAAGCCGACGACGACGCAGCCGACCACCACCCCCGCGACCACCAGGCGCAGCCGGGGCCGCGTCGCCAGCGCTCCCACTCCCGCGCCGAGCAGCCCCGCCAGCCCGAGCACGATGACGGGCACGACGCGGGGCGTGTTCCGCAGCGCGAGCCCCAACGCCGAGCCGTTGGCGAACGACTTGAAGACCGACCCGACGGCGCTCGGGTCGTCGTAGGGCCACGCACCCACGCCCACGATGACGCCGACCACCACCAGGACCACGAAGTACGCGCGGTGTCGCCACCGCAGGCAGGCCGCCGCGACGAACGCAGCCAGCGGCACGGCGAGTGTCACGACGGTGAGCAGCTTCTCGTTGCGGTAGTCGGCGGCCTGCTCGAGCCAGGGCCCGAGGCGGTCGGACCCCGACAGGAACCAGTTGCCGAAGCCGCGCACGAGATCAGCCGGGAGCGTCGACCCCGAGACGCGCGCGAGGCTCTCGGTCGCGTCGAGGACCGAGAAGCCGTACCGGGACTGCAGGACGAGCCCGACGGCCCACCACAGCGACACGCCGATGGTGAGCACGGCGATTCGTGCCGCCGTCGCCGCGACGGCACCGATCGACGCCCGCCGCTGCATGACCGCGAGCACGAGCCACAGGACCGGCGCGATTCCCACCAGCAGCAGCGCGGTCGCGTTGACGCTCCCGGCCGCCAGCGCGACGAGTGCGAAGATCGCAGGATCCCGCCAGCCCCGGCGGGTGAGCGCCCGCGCGGTGAGACCCACGAGCCACGGAAGCGCGGCCCAGGGCAGCAGCAGGACGGAGATCCGCGCCGTGAACGCGAGCTGGTACGGAGTCAGCACGTAGACGAGCGCCCCGACGAGTGCACCCGAGCGACGTGTCCCGAGCATCGTGAGCAGCCACAGCGCACCGACCGCAGCCGCGAACGAGATGCTCCCCATCCAGAGGCGCTGCGCGACCCAGTCGGGCACGCCCAGCTGGTCCATCGCCCAGTAGTAGGGCCCCATCGGGAACAGGTACCCGATTCCCTGGTGGGGCACCGTGCCCGTGCCGAGGTGGTCGCTCCAGAGGTACGCCGACCGGGCGAGCAGACGACTGGGGTCGAGGTACAGGTACGGCTTGGTGTCGGCGCTCACCTGTCCCGGCGATGACACGAGGAACGGGACGTACGACAGCAGCGCGAGCCCGGCAACATCGAGCCGCCGGATCCTCGGCGCGGCAACCGTCATGTGCCGGTCATCCAGCGCGATAGACCGTCAGGCCCTGCGGCTCGAAGATGTCCGCGTTGGGGAGCACGCGCACGGTGGCGGGACGGGACGCCGAGAGCGCGCCCGCGATCGCCTCGCACTTTCCCGCGACGTTGTTGTAGCCGGGTGCGGCGACGAAGTAAATGGTCGAGGCGCCGGCCTTGGCCAGGACCCGCTTCACGAAAGCATTGGGATCCGCGGCGGCGATGCGCTTGCGATAGTCGACCCAGTTGATGCGCTCGGGACGGCCGAGGTCCGGGAACGTCACCTGGCGCACGTCCTGTCCCTCGAGGAGCCGGCTGACGTCGGGACCGATCTGGTCGGGGCAGTAGACGACGAGGTCACCCGGTCGGGCCTCCGCACCGATGATGTCGGCCGACGCTGCGGCCTGCGTGCGCAGCTCGTCGATGTTGCGGACGGATCCCCAGAAGCCCAGGAGCACCACCACCACGAGCACGCCGACCCGCACGCGCGGGTCGGCGAACGTCGTGACGCCGAAGGCGACGAGCAGCACGAACAGGGGGAACACGACGGACGCGTAGCGGCCCTCGAAGGCCGTGCCGGCCGCCCAGGAGGCGGTGAGGCCGAGGAGGAGGATGCCCAACGCGGCCGCCCCCTCCCAGCGGACTGCGGACTGGGTGTGCAGGTCGAGCTCGATGCGCCGTGCGTCGAGCGCCCGCCCGAAGACGGCCAGTAACGGCAGCACGAGGAACGGCACCAGGAGCAGGAACGCCTCGGCGTGGTTCTCGCCGCCCACGAAGGAGATCAGCGCGTCGGCTGCGCCGCTCCAGGGCACGACCGGGTCGCCCCAGGGCGTCCCGGTGTGCGCGAGCTGGTCGAGGAACGTCGGCACCCACGGGAGGAAGGTGAGCCCACCCACGACCATCGCGGCGATCGTCCGCAGCGCCGGGCGGCGGAGGTCGGCCGGGCCCCGCCACGCCGCGACGACGAGCCCCAGGCCGGTCGCCGCCACGACGTAGAAGCACCAGTACTGGGTGTAGACGAGCAGCGCGCTGACCAGCGCCACCACCGCCAGGCGTCCGAGGGTGGGTGACTCGAGGGCACGGCGCAGCGCGAGGTAGCCCCAGAGCACGAGGAGCACGACCAGCGCGTACATCCTCGATTCGGTCGCGTAGCGGATCGCGTAGGGGGACGACACCAACACGAGCACGGCGGCCCACGCGACCGTCCGCCCACCGAGCCGGCGCCCGGCGAGGTACGCGAGGGGCAGCGTCGCGACGGACACCACTCCCGACAGAGCCCGGACGGCAACGTCGCCGGTGCCGAAGATCTGGGTCCAGACGTGCAGCAGCGCGTAGAAGAACGGTGGTGCCCCGTCCTGGCGCAAGGCGTCGGGAAGATCCGAGAGCGGCAGCCGTGCGATGTTGACCGAGAGCGCCTCGTCGAACCACAGCTCCGAGCGGGCGACGAAACGCAGGGCGACGCCGACGGCGATCGCGAGGCTCACGAGCACCACGAGGGCCACCCGGGTGCGGTGGTCACCGGTCGGGTGATCTTCGATCTGGTGTTCCTCGCGCTCGGTCACCGCGTCGTCGCCCTCACGAGAGGAACACGCTAGGTCGGGTCAGGGCTTCGCGACGCGCGCCAGCTCGGCCGCCCGGCTCATGAGGCCAGGGACGATGTCGCCGAACGCCTCGATCTTGGGGTTGTCGAGCTTGCCGCTCTTGAAGCGTGCGTACTGGCCCTCGAGCACGATCGCCAGCTTGAAACCGGCGAGGATCTCGTAATAGGCGATCTCGTCGGTCGAGCGTCCGCTGACCTTCGCGTAGTGTGCGAGCAGCGCGGAGCGCTGCGGCATGCCCTCCATCGGCACGTAGCCCGCACCGCTCATGTCGGCACCCTCCTCGGGCCACCCCTGGATGACCCAGCCCAGGTCGAGCAACGGGTCGCCCACGGTGGCCATCTCCCAGTCGACGATCGCGGCCAGTCGGGCCGGCGCGCCGTGCTGGTACATCACGTTCGCGAACTGGTAGTCGCCGTGGATGATGCCGGGCTCGTAGACGCGCGGCGTGTTCGCCCGCAACCAGTCGGCGACGACATCGACACCTTCGAGGTCGCGCACCTTGAGGGTCTCATACTGCGAGATCCACCGATCGGCCTGGCGCTCGAGGAACCCGTCAGGCTTGCCGAAGCCCTCGAGGCCGCGCGCCTGCCAGTCGACGCGGGCGAGGCGTGCGATGCCGTCGACGAGCTGGATGCCCAGCCCGTGGCGCGCTGCGAGGTCAGCATCGAACGGGTCGGGCCAGCGATCGCCCATACCCATCGGCGACCAGCCGTCGACATGGCCCATCAGGTAGAAGCACGCGCCGATCACGCTCTCGTCATCACACACCGCGATGGCTTCGGGATGGGGAACATCCGTGCCGTTGAGCGCCTCGAGCACCCGGTACTCGCGCAACATCGTCTTGTTGCGACCCTCGGGCACGACACGCGGTGGGCGACGCAGCGCCACGTGGTGCTCACCACGACGGATCTCGAAGATCTCGTTCGACGAGCCGCCGCTGATGAAGATCGCCTCGAGCGGCTCACCCTTGCCGGGGAGATCGAGGTCGTCCATCCAGCGGGCGAGGGCGTCGACGTCGACGAGCCCCTCGGTGCGCGCCTCCTCATCGACGTCCTGCCAGGCCGGTTTGGGTGCGGATGGGTCGGGTTCGGATGTCGGGCTCAATGCTGTGCCACCTCGTGCTCCAGGAGATCGGCGAACTTGGCCCGTGCCGCCGCGACACGCGGGGGAAGATGCGCGCTCGGGAACAGGCCCTCGGCCGGCTTGTACTCCTTGAGCACCTGGCGGGCGATGGTGAGCTTGTGCACCTCGGTCGGGCCGTCGGCGATCCCCATGACCGGCATCATCGCCCACATGCCCATGAGCGGCATCTCGTTCGACGTACCGAGCGAGCCATGGATGTGCAGGGCCCGGTACACGATGTCGTGCAACACCTGGGGCGTGAGCACCTTCACCATCGCGATCTGACGACGCGCCTTCTGCCCGCCGACCTGGTCGATCGTCCACCCGGCATGGAGCACGAGCAGCCGGAACGACTCGAGCTGGATGTAGGAGTCGGCGATCTTCTCCTGCACCATCTGCTTCTTCGCGAGCACCTCGCCCTGGGTCACCCGCGACAGCGCGCGCTCGCACATCATGTCGAAGGCGCGCTGGCAGGCGCCGACGGTGCGCATCGCATGGTGGATGCGCCCACCGCCGAGTCGGGTCTGGGCGATCGCGAACGCCTGGCCCTCGCCGCCGAGGAGGTTGTCGGCGGGCACCCGGACCTGGTTGTACCGGACGTAGCCGTGCGACCCCTCACCGGGCGCCTCGCCACCGAGGCCGACGTTGCGGATGATCTCGATGCCCGGCGTATCCGTGGGCACGAGAAACATCGACGTGCCCTGGTACACCGAGACATCGGGGTCGGTCACCGCCATCACGATCGCGAACGCGGCGTAGCGGAAGTTCGACGAGAACCACTTTTCGCCCTCGATCACGTACTCGCCACCGTCGCGCCACGCCCGGCACGTGAACTGTCCGGGGTCGGACCCGGCCTGGGGTTCGGTCATCGAATAGCAGGAGACGATCTGGCCGTCGAGCAGCGGCCGGAGGTACTCCGCCTTCTGGGCGTCAGACCCGTAGTGGGCGAGAATCTCGGCGTTCCCTGAGTCGGGGGCCTGGCAGCCGAACACCATCGGCGCGAAATTGGAACGGCCGAGGATCTCGTTCATCAGCCCGAGCTTGAGCTGGCCGAAGCCCAGGCCACCGAGGTCAGGACCGAGGTGGCACGCCCACAGACCCTGCGCCTTCACCTGTTCCTGCAGCGGTGGGATCACCGTCGCGTGGATCGGGTGCGACCGGTCATAGACGAGATGCGAGCTGAACGCGAGGTCGAGCGGCTCGATCTCGGTCCGCACGAACTGGTCGATCCAGTCGAGCTTCTCCTGGAACTCGGGCTCGGTCGAGAAATCCCACGCCATGTCGCAGTGCTCCCAGTTCAGGTGCCGACGACGGTGGCGACGTGGCGTGTGCCCGTCTCGCCCGTCGGCAGGTCGATGTCGGTCGGAGTCAGGCGAACGCGTGCACCCACGAGTTCATTGATCTCCGCTTCCCGCAGCTCGTGATCGTCGGTGAGGCGCGCGTAGGCGCGTTCGGTGTCGGAGAGGTCACACACCAGCGCACCCCACTCGGGATCGCCGTCGCGTCCGTGAACGATCGAGTACGCCGCCACCGTGGCTTCGCCATGGTGGCGCGCGACGATCGTGCGCTTGGGGACCGCGTCGAGGCGCGACTGCACCGCGGCTTGTGCAGGCGGTTCCACCGGACCCGGCTCGGTGGAGTACACGCCGTAGACGTGCTTGGTCATGTGCATCCCGACACCACTGACCATGCCATACGAACCTGGGTCGGTGCGCAGACGTTCGGCCATCGTGACGATCGAATGCGTCATGTAGTCGCTGCCGGCACCGCCGTGGTATGGCAAGCCGCCGGTGACGGTGAGTGACCTCGGGTCGTCGTCGGTGATGCCGAGCGCATCGCGTGCGAAGTTCAGCGAGCTGGCGAAGCAGCTATAGAGGTCGAGGTAGGCGAGGTCGTCGACCCCAACATCTGCGATCCGCAGCGCTTCTGCGCTCGCGGCCGCCATCGCGGGGGAACGCCACATCTCGTCGTGCTCGGCAACGTAGATCGGGTCGGTCGCGTAGCACCAGCCCCGCACATAGACGCGCTGGTCCTTCGGCACACCCAGTGCATCCGCGCGCTCATGGCTTGCGATGATCAGCGCGGCCGCCATGTCAACATCCATGATCGACACCATGTACTTCGTGTACGGATAGCCCACCATGCGATTGTCGGGTCGCGCGTCGATCACCTCGTCGACCGTCCGTTCGATCGGGAACCACGCGTCGGGGTTCGCCGCGGCCACCGTGGTCATCGGCGCCATCATCTTGCCCAGCTGCTCGCGGTACTCGGCGAGCGGGATCCCGAGGTGCGCCCGGCGGGCGTTGTCGAACACTGCGAACGTGAGCCACGCCTGCCCCAGCTCGTGCGCGAGCTCCGAGTCGTTGAACGGCGCCTCCCAGGGGAACGGGCGCCGTTCGTCGGGCTTGAACGAGTAGGTCGGTCGCGCTCCACGCTTCTTGAACGCTCGCTGGGTCGCGAGCGCCTCGGCACCAGTGACCATCGCCACGTCGCTGTCGCCGTTGAGGATGCGCGCCGCCGCGTCCTGCACCAGCACCTGGGGCGTCGTCCCACCGATCCCTGAATAGTGATTCCGCTTCGGTGACGCGCCGAGGCGTTCGGACAACCTCGCCGGTGCATCGTCGTACTGGCACGTCTGGCAGTAGACGATGTCCAGCGCGTCGAGTTCCTCGAGCACGCGCACACCCGCACCGCTGTCGTCAACGGCCGAGCGCGCGACCCGCTCCCACATGTCGAGCGGCTCGGGCGCACCCTCCTCCCCGACCTCGTCGGGGTGCCAGGTGTGCTTGCCGACGCCGATCACGCATGGCGTCCGCGGGTCGATCGGCACTACTTCGCCTGCCAGACCGGGGGTCGCTTCTCGGCGAAGGCCTTCGGGCCCTCCTTGGCGTCTTCGGTCTGGAAGATCCAGCTCGAGATCTTGCTCTCCTTCTCGAACGCGGTGCGCAGCTCATTGCCGAGCCCTTCGAGGACGTGAGCCGCCGCGGTGATCGCCGCCTTCGAGCTCGCGGGGTCGTCGCTGTCGAGGGTCGCCAGCACGCGGTGCAGTGCCTTCACGGCAGTTCGCACCCGCTTCACCTCGTCCTCGTCGTGGTACAGGCCTTGGAGCGCGCTCTGCTTCGTGGCCTGCACCGCGAGCGGGGCGTTCGCGATCATCCGGCGCGCGAACGCGCGTGCGGTGTCGAGGAGCTGGTCGCGAGGCACGACCGCGTTCAGGAGCCCCATCTCGAACGCGCGCTCGGCTGGGATGAGGTCCGCGCACAGCAGGAACTCCATCGCGTAGGGCCACGGGATCTGACGGGGCAGCCGTACCGTGGTGCCCCCACCCGCGAAGAGCCCACGCTTGGGCTCCATGACCGCGAACTTCGCCTCGGGACAGGCGATGCGCAGGTCGGTACCGCCGAGCATCTCCATCCCGCCGGCGGTGCAGAACCCGTTGACCGCCGCGATTACCGGCTTGTACAGCGCGACGTTGCGCAGGACGGCCTTGGTGCCGTCGTCGAGGCGATACCCGTTGACCTCGGTGAGACCCTCATCGGCGATCTGCTTCTGGAGCTTGGTGATCTCCGGGATGTACTTCTTCAAGTCGGCACCGGAGAAGAACGACTGCTCGACGCCGGTGATGATCGCCACCCAGGCGTCGTCGTCGGCTCCGAAGCGGTCCCAGGCCTCCCGCAGGAGCTTGAAATGCTCCATGTCGGCCGAGTTGCGGGCTTCGGGCCGATCGATGGTGATGACGACGATGTGCTCGTCGTCGGTCTCGTAATGGATCGGCATCGGCGCGCATCCCCCTGCTCGGGCCCGACGAACCTGACACCATAGTCAGCGAACGCGAAGCCCGACCGGGCCTGCGACGATGGCGAGGGCCGGCCGGGTGACCGCTGGGGAAAGTGGGGGCATCGTGCGCGAGCACCGCTACGACTTCGAGATGCCGCATTGCGCGGCGCGCATCTGGGCGCTCTTCCAGGACTACGACCGCTGGAGCGACTACGCGCCGATGGTCAAGCGCGTCGACGTGCTGTGGCCCGGCGACGAGCACCACAACGGCAGGCTGCGGCGCGTCATCTACAAGATGCCGATGGGACGCGAGGGTTCGGCGCTCGAGCTGGTGCACGATGTCGAGCCGGGGCCCGACGGCGGGTACGGATACACGTACACGATGATCTCGAGCGACGCCACCAACGACCAGACCGGGAAGATCCACCTCGAACCGCTCGGCCCACACCGCACGCGCTTCGAGTTCGAGGAGCGCTACCACCTGACGAAGGCTCCCTACAAGTGGTTCGAGGGTCGCATCTACGGATTCATCAACAAGAAGAACGAGGAGTCGATGCGCGCGGCGTCGCAGTGGCTCACCGACCATCCCGAGTACCGCGCCGATCTCGTCGGGGCTGATCTCACATCACCATGACCGACCGCGCCCGACCGGCCCGACGGCGCAGGGTGATCCAACCTGACGTCGGCGTCATCCCCGTGCGATGATCGCCGCGTGACCAAGCACAAGGCGCTCGTGACCGCCCCGTTCCGTGGCGAAGGGCTCGAGACGCTGCGCGGGCTCGCCGAGGTCGTGCTCGACCCGTGGATCGACCACGTCCCCCTGCGCCTTCTCGACGGTGAGAAGCTCGCCGTGCTCACCGCCGACACGGGCGCCGACATCCTGATCGTCGAGTCCGACTTCGTGAACGGCCCGGTGTTCGATCTCCCCCTGATCGCGATCGGGTCGTGCCGGGGCGACCCCAACAACGTCGACATCGCCGCAGCCACGGAGCGGGGCATCCCCGTCTTGCGTGCGCCCGGGCGCAACGCGGACGCCGTCGCCGAGATGACGATCGCACTGCTGTACGCCGTGAACCGTGGCCTCGTGCGCGCCGATCTCGACGTCCGCGAAGGCAAGACGTACCGCGATGGGACGATCCCCTACCAGCGGTTCCGTGCGTGGCAGCTCGCGGGTCGGACCGCCGGCATCATCGGGCTGGGTGCGGTGGGTCGTGCGACGAAGTGGCGCCTCGAAGGCCTCGGCCTGCGGGTGATCGCGCATGACCCGTACGCGCCCGACGCGACGCACTCGCTCGACGACCTGCTCGCGGAGGCCGACGTCGTCTCGATGCACGCTGCGGTCACACCCGAGACGTCGAACTTGATCGGTGCCGAACAGTTCGCCCGGATGAAGGACGGATCGATCTTCATCAACTCGGCTCGTGCGCAGCTGCACGACGTCGACGCGCTCGTCGCGGCTCTGGAGTCGGGTCACCTCGCCGGCGCCGGTCTCGACCACTTCGTCGGCGAGAACCTCCCGATCGACCATCCGCTCTGCTCTATGGGGAACGTCGTGCTCACGCCCCACATCGGCGGCGCGACGTACGACACGGAGGCCAACCACTCGAGGCTCATCGCCGACGGCCTCGCGATGCTGCTCGGCGGCGGGCGCCCCGACAACCTCGTCAACCCGGAGGCATTGGATCGTGGCTGACTCGAAGCTCACCGCACAAGAGACCAAGGAGCAGGTCCTCTGGGTCGCCCAGGAGATGCTGCGCTCCGGCCTCGTCGAGGGCACCGCGGGCAACGTCGGCGCCCGACTCCCCGACGGCAATGCGGTGCTCACCCCATCGTCGCTCAACTACCTCGAGATGACCCTCGACGATCTCGTCGTGTGCGACCTCGACGGCAACGTCCTGGAAGGTGAGCGGAGCCCAACGACCGAGAAGGCGCTGCACCTCTCCGCTTTGCGCCTCCACGACAACATCGACGCGACCATGCACTGCCACGCGAAGCACGCGACGATGTTCGCTCTCGTGCGCGAGCCGATCCCCGCGGTCATCGAGGAGTTCGACGTGTTCGTGGGTGGCGACGTCGAGGTGGCCGAGTACCGCACGACCGGGACCGACGAGCTCGCCGCGGAGATCGCCGGACGTGTGGCGACCAAGGCGTGCGTCCTCATGGCCAACCACGGCCTGTTCGCTGTCGGCAAGACACCCAAGGACGTCCTGCACATCGCGTCACTCGTCGAGCGCACCGCCGAGATCGTCTGGGGCGCGCGTGCGCTCGGTACCGTCGTGCCGCTCCCCGACGAGGTGAACCAGACCTTCTCCGGCTACTACCGCTACGGCCGCACCGGGAAGTTCTGAGCCCGCTCGGCGCGAGCGGCCCTCATGTGTGCTTGAGGAGCTCGGCGAACAGCGGGTCGTTCACGCCCTGGGCTCCGACGGTCGTCGCTTCGAGCTCGAAGCGCTCACCGGTGGACGCGATCTCGATCGTGACCGCCTTCGTGAGCTTCTTGTCGGCCATCGCAACGCGCAGGTCCTTGCGGTCCCAGACGCCGACCTGATCGGTGACCTTCCACTTGCGGCCCGACGGCTTCGAGTTGAAGGCGTACACCTTCTCGGCCGTGATCGCGATGAGCGCCTGACGGAACTTGAACACACCCTGCTTCGCCAGTCCGCCGGCCTTCTTGTTGTTGCTCATCCGCATGATCGTCCCCGCGAGCCCGCTGAGCTGACCGACACCCATCGAACCCCAGGTCCCCGCAGGCTGGAGGATGCCGGCCGCGAGCACTGGTTCGGCCACATGCTCCTGCGCGGTCTCCCGTATCTCCTGGGCCCAGTCCTTCGCCATCGCCGTACTCCTGCTCCACTCGACGATCGCCGCGACGCTACGTCGTCTCGGGCTGCGACGCTGCGTTGCGCCCCGTCCCGATAGCCTGACGCCCCGTGTCGGCAGGCGCTTCCGGGGGCTTCCTCGACCTTCCACCCGAGAGCATCGAGCGGCACAAGGCCGTCGGCCTCTGGTACGAGGACACCACCCTGCGGGTGCGAGGCCACCTCCGCGACGCCTACACCGGACCATCCTCCGACGGTGAACCCGGTTCCGGTGAGGTCATCGTGCTGCACGAGTACCAGCTCGACCTGTGGGTCGACGAGACAACGCACGAGATCACCCGCATCGAGGTGGTCCCGCTCAACCTGCCGTACGAAGAGTGCTTCGACGCGCCTGGCTTCGTGCAGCGCCTCGTCGGGTTGCGCCTGGTGCGCGGGTTCACGGGCCAGGCACTCGCGCTGCTCGAGGCGGAAGCAGGCTGCACGCACCTCAACTCCCTGATCTCGGACCTCGCGATCGCCGGGTTGTTCTGCGGCTACGTGCGCCTCCAGGAGCGGGCCCGCGAGACCGGGGCGCTGCCCACCGTCCCGGCGAGCGATGAGCGCACCGGTGTCTGCACCGGATGGCGTGCCGGCGGAACCCTCGCGACCTGGATGGAGTCCGGCAAGGGCATCGCGCCCTCGCGCATCTACCCGACGGTCAAGCCGGACGCGTGAGCCTCGATCCCACGCGCCGCTACTTCTCGCCCGAGATCGAGCAGATGCCACGCGCCGACATCGCCAGCCTGCGCGACGAGAAGCTCCTCGGTGATCTCATCCCATGGGCCTACCAGCGGTCGGGGCTGATTCGCGAGACGTGGGATGCCGCGGGAGTCAAGCCCGACGACGTGACGTCGATGGATGATTTCCACGAGAAGGTCCCGTTCATCGACAAGGACGCGATCCGCTCGTACCGCGACCGCCACGATGACCCGTACGGCGGACTGCTCTGCCTCGATCCGGCGGACCCGACCATGAAGGGCATCTTCTCGGCGATCTTCTCGACCTCGGGCACGACCGGAGACCCGACCCCGGCACCGTTCGCGGGCCGCGGGCCGAGCATGCTCGTACGCGAGTTCTGGGAGCTCGGCGCCCGCCCTGGCGATCACTTCCTGCACTGCCTGTTCACGTTCCGCGGTCCGAGCATCCACGACACCATCCGCGGCATCGGGGCCACGCCGGTGTTCGTCGATCACCAGCCGAGCGACATCGAGCAGCTCCTGCGGTTCAGTCGCGAGTTCCGCCCCACCGGTTGGTACACGCTGTCGGGGCCGCTGATCATGATGATCGAGGAGGCCGCGACCCGGCTCGGGATCGACCTCCAGGACTCGTTCTCGTCGTACAAGGGCGTCGTGTTCGCGGGGGAGCCGATCGGTCCGCGTGCACGGGCACGCGTCGAGGCGTGGGGGCTCGAGCTGTTCGTCCAGACGAGCCTGGGCGACGTCGGCGCGGCGACCGAGTGTCGCGAGCACGACGGCTGCCACATGTGGGAGGACACCGCGTACATCGAGTCCCTCGATCCCGAGGGCGCGACGCCGGTCGGAGACGACATGCGGGGCGAGCTCGTGTCGACCACGCTCATCGACAAGGTCGCGCCGCTCGTGCGCTACCGGTCCGATGACCTCGTCCGCGTGACCCGTGCGTCGTGCGCGTGCGGACGCACGCACGGGCGCGTCCACACCCTCGGACGAAAGGGCGACGAGATCATCGTCCAGGGCGTCTCGGTGCTGCCGGGAGATGTCTGGGGAGCAGTCGAGAGCATCGACGAGACGAACGGACTGTTCCAGCTCGTCCGCCCCGCGCGCGAGGTCGACACCCTGCGCCTTCGTGTCGGCTACGCCACCGAGGGGCCGGGCGGGCTGAGCGCGCTCCGGGTCCGCATCGAGGACGCGGTCGAGGAGGCCATCGGCATCCGCCCCGACATCGAGCTCGTAGAACGCGAGGTCCTCCTTCGCCAGGGCCCGCCGCACAAGATCCCCCGGGTGGCCAAAGCATGAGGACGACGACGGCATGACACGATGATGTTCGCCACTGCGTATGAGGACCCGCCCCGGGTCTGGGGCGTCGGGCGAGTCATCGTCGGCGACGAGATCGTGCCGTGGCCGGTGAGCGAGGCCGACATCGACGACGAGACCGAAGTCGCGGCCGCGTTCCTGCGTGACCTGGGTCTTGGCGCCGACGAGCTGGTGCTGATCGTCTCGTACTTGTCCCAGGCCGTCCACGTCGCGCCGTTCGAGCGCGCCGCGGGAATCGTCGGCGCGCTCTACTCGTCGGCCGACGCGAGTCGCTTCGACGCGTTCCGTACGGCTTCGCTCGCACGCCAGCTGAAGCCCACCGTGGTCTTCGGCGTGGACGACGCGGTGCTCGATGGCTTCGACGACCTCGGCCGCGACCCGGCCGAGGTGTTCGCCTCCGTGCGCGCTGTCGTGGCGTCGGGTACGACAGCACGGGCGCGGCTGGCTTGCGCAGGCGTGACGGCAGGGCTCTGGCTGCGGCTGGGCGCCCTGAGCGCCGTCGCGTACCCGGGGGAGACCGAGCTGCGCTACGACCCGACGCGTTGGCAGGTCGAGGCAGCCGGGAATGAGCTCCTCCTGACCAACCTCGTCGACCGGCTCACTCGAAGCGACCGGTTCCGCACCGGTTTCCGAGGCCGCGTCCCTCACCCCGGCCGGATCGCCCTCTGATCCCCTGGCCTGGGGCCGAGGTCTCGTCAGCGCTTGCGGATGAGGGTGAGGCCGTCGCCGATCGTGAGGATGACCGAATCGACACGATCGTCGGTGGCGACCATGTCGTTGAACGCGCGGATCGCCGTGGTGTCGTCGTCGGTGCGTGACGCGTCGATCACGCTGCCGCTCCAGAGGGTGTTGTCGACGAGGATCACGCCGTTGGCCCGCAGACGCGGCAGCAGCTCCTCGTAGTACGACGCGTAGCCACCCTTGTCGGCATCGACAAAGGCCAGGTCGATCGGCTCGTCGTTGGGCAGGGCCCGCAACGTCTCGATCGCGGGCGCGATCCGCAACTCGATCCGATCGTCGAGGCCGGCACGCTTCCACGCTTCCTTCCCGATCGAGGTCCACTCCTCGCTGACGTCACAGCACAGCAGGCTTCCGCCGTCCTCGAGGCCGCGGGCGATGCACAGGGCCGAGTAGCCCGTGAACGTGCCGACCTCGACCGCACGGCGCACGCCGACGATCCGGGTGAGCATCGTCATGAACGCGCCCTGCTCGGGAGCGATCTGCATCATCGAGAAGTCCGAGACCCGGGAGTGGGTCTCGCTGATGAGCCACTGCTGCACGTCGTCGACAGGAGTGGCGTGATCGAGCAGGTACTCGTGGATCTCCGGCGAGAGGAAGAAGGATTTCGGTGCGTCGGCCATCCCCGAGGCTACGTCACGTGAGGTGATCGGCCGTCAGGGCACGTATTCGCCGAGGAACGCGAGCACGCAGTACGCCGCGAGGCCTGCGGCCGCAAGTGTGCTCACCACTCGGTCCACCTGACGTCGACGGGTGACCAGTGCGATTCCCAACACGAGCGGAAACGTCGTGAACGCGTACCTCTCGAACGAGCCCACGTTGCGAGCCGTGAGCGCGAGCAGCAACGCAGCACCGCCATACGCCGCGTAGGAGGCAGGCAGGCGGCGCGCGACGACCACCAGCAGCGCCACGACGACGACGATCCAGACCAGATGCAACCCGGCGCCGAAGCGATCACCGTCGAGGGCATCACCGACGGCATCGACGACATGAGTAATCGGATCGACGGTCCCTCCTCGCAGCCGGGGGTTGTTCTGCACGCTGAACGGCAGGAACGGATCGCCGGAGCGGGCACCCACCCACGCCAGGTAGATGCCCGTGCCGACAACGGGTGATGCCACGGCGCTCAGGCGGCTGCACCAGTCGCGCACGCTGACGCCGCGCGGTTGACGCAGCACCTCGACGATCGCGGGAACGAACAGGAGGAGTCCGACGGGCCGAGTGAGTCCCGCGACCAGACCCAGCGGCACTGCAACGAGCCAACGTCGCGAGCGAAGCGCGAGGAACATCCCGACACCGCACACGAGGAGGAGCGCCTCGGCATACCCGAGCACGAACGTCAGCCCGGCCGGGATGACCGCGACATACCACGCGGCGCGCCGGGCGAGGTCGGTGTCCCCTGTCTCACCCAGGGTGAGGCGGTGCAGGAGCGCGCCTCCGACCAGCGCCGCGCCGCTCGCGACAACGAGCAGTCCCACCGCGGCGTGACCGAGGAACACGGTGCCGAGCCATCGCCCGACGAGTGGGTAGGCGGGGAAGAACCGCAGACCGGCGCGCGGGACCGAGTCGTAGCCGTGCTCCGCGACCGCCCGATAGAACGCCCCGTCCCAGGCGAAGAGCCCCTGCGAAACCTGGATCAGGTTCTTGACGTGCAGGCGGTCGGAGAGGTATCGGGCCATCGCGAGCGCGCCGACCACGAGCACGCGCGCCACGACCCACGGCACGATCGCGGCGCGCAGATCACGACGGACGAAGGCGCTGTCGCCCGCACGTCGGACGACCGACCCAACAGTGCTCATCGCTCAGCCAGAGCCAGGACCCCAAGGACCGGGTCAGCCAGAGACCAGGGGAACGACCTCGCGAGCGAAGCGCTCGAGGCTCTCGGACGCCGGGTAGTCACGGAACCACAGGATGAACTCACGACAGCCGGCATCGACGTAGCCCTGCACCTTGGCGGCAACCTGCTCCACCGTACCGACGAAGTTGTCGCGCACATACTCCTCGGGGTCGCCGCGACCCCAGAGGCTCCCGCCGTCGGGCGCGCCGAGCCACGCCTGCAGGTCATCGTCGGAGTCGAACAGGCGACAGTCGGGGGCATGCGTGCGAACGATGTCATCGAAGTCGCGACCGGCCCGCTCACAGTGACCACGCAACACCTCGGACTTGTGCACGAAGGTGTCGAGGCCGACCTGCCAGTTGGTCTTGTCGGCTCGACGGGCTGCGATGGCGAGGGTCACCTGCTCTCCCCCGCCGCCGATCCAGACCTCGGGCAGCTGCTGGACCGGCTTCGGGTCGCAGTAGGCACCGTCGAAGTGCAGGTAGCGTCCGTCGAAGGTCACCGTCTCCTCGGTCCACATGCGACGAACGACCTCGACCGTCTCCTCGAGGATCCGCAGGCGGTCACCCGGCGCGAGGAACGCGAAGCCGTACGCTTGGTACTCGCGCTCGTACCAGCCGGCGCCCAGCCCGAGGATGAGGCGACCGGCCGACATCACGTCGAGCGTCGCCGCCTCCTTCGCCAGCAAGCCCGCGTTGCGGTACGACGAGCACGTGACCATCTGACCGAGGCGGATCTTCTCGGTGCGCTGCGAGAGCGCCGCGAGCATGGTGAACGCCTCGAACACGTGCGTGGCCTCACGTCGCGGCACGGTCTCGACATGGTCGTACACCCAGAGATGGTCGTAGCCGAGCTGCTCGGCGAGCCCGGCGAGCTCGACCGTGCGCGCCCACGCGTCGGGACCCGACCATCCCGTGTACTCGAGCTTCCAACCCTGGGGCGCGAACGCGCCCCAGCGCAATGAGTGTCCACTCATGGGACCGCGATCGAGATGATGCTCATGTCGCGACTCGCGCCTGCTCCTTGAAGTCCCACCACTGGATCTCGACCATCATCGGGAGCAGATAGCCGATGTAGATCGACGTGATCGCGAGCATGCCGTGATCGTCGACCTTCTTGTCGATGATGTCGACGCGATCGTCCTGGTCCCGAAATGCCTTGGCTCTCGCCAGGACCTCGTCGAGCTCGGCTTCGGTCTCGACCGACATCCCGTAGTGATCGAGGCGGGCGCACGCCATCGGGGTGTCATCGGCGATCAGGAAGACGAACTGCTCGATCGTGTGACAGCCGAGCACGAGACGGCGGCGGTCCTCGGTCATCGTCGGGAGCTCCTTCCAACCGAACACCTCGTCGTAGAACCGCGTGATGTCGGCGCGGTTCGTCTCGTCGAGCATGTCGGGCGCCAGGCTCATCGCGACGTGATTGAAGCGCGGCGTGCGCGGTCGGGCGATGGTGCTCATGTCGACGCTCCTTGACGCGGGACGATCCCTTGACCCGGGACGATCATGACCTTGGCGGCGAGCTCGCCACCGGCGAGCCCCTGGATCGCTTCGAGCAAACCGTCGAGTGGCACGTCGTCGGCCTCGATGAGCTGGTCACGGGGGAAGTCGGGCCGGGCCAGGAGCTCCAGGGCCCGGTCGAACCCGTCGGCGTCGTAGACGAACGAGCCGGTGACCACCAGCTCGTTGAGGAGGATCCGGTTCGCGTCGAAACGCGGCGACTTGATGCCCGCGCCGACCAGCACCAGCGTTCCGCCCCGCTTGAGCTGACCGAGCGCTGCCTCCATCGCCGCGTTGTGACCTGAGCACTCGAGCGCCACGTCGAACGGCGCATCGACGACGTCTCCCGGTGACGGTGGTGCGGCAAGATCTTCGGGGCTCACCGCGGTGGCACCGAGGCGTTCCGCGAGTGCGCGACGCACCGGATGCGGTTCGCTCACGACGATGTCGGTCACGCCACGTGCGCGAGCTGCGGCGACGCTCAACGTCCCGATCGGCCCGGCGCCCGTCACGAGCAGCCGCTGGCCGGCTTGCACGCCGCCGCGGGTGAGCCCGTGCAGCGCCACGGCGAGCGGTTCGGCCAGCGCGGCGTGGCGCAGCTCGACACCGGCCGGAAGACGAAGCAGCGCGCGTTCGTCGACGAGCGTGTACTCGGCGAACGCACCGTCGGCGTGCGCGCCCATCCCCGGGGTGCTCCGACCGGTACAGAGCGACGGGCGGGCGGCGCGGCAGTACTCGCATTCGCCGCAGCGCGGCGACGGGCCGCCGACGACCTCGTCACCCACCTTCCAGGCGGTCACCGCGTCGCCGACCGCGACCACCCGACCGGCGTACTCGTGGCCCTCGACGGTCCCGGGGCGTCCCCATCCTTCGAGCACGAAGTGGATGTCGCTGCCGCAGATGCCGCAGTGGCTCACCTCGAGCAGGACGTCGTGCTCGGCGACCTCGGGAACGGGACGCTCCTCGACGGAGAGCTCTCCCGGGGTCCGATAGACCGCGGCCCGCATCGTCGTTGGCAGCTCGACCGTCATGCGCGGCAGCATGCTCGGAACCTGACACCGGCGTCAACCTTCCTGCTTCCTGCGCTCCCGGTTTCCCGGTCGCGCTCACCCTGGTCGCAATCGACACCACCGCGAGCCCCCGGTGTGATCGCGGCAGCGCGTCCAGCGCTGATGCCACCACCCGGGGACGGATCGCTGTAGCCAGGCTCGTCCTCCTGCCTTCTGGGCACCCGGCCCACACGGGACCCTCAGGCGGGGCGATCAGGTCGTGCCGGTCGTCGCCTTGGTCGACGTGGTCACGATCGTCGAGTTCCACGAGATCGTGCGCGACACGGAGCCCCCTGGCCCGTGGGCGACGATCGTCACGCTGTTGAGCTTGTTGCACTGGAAATCGAGCGCGAAGACTGGTGTGTTCGCGTTGTACCCGGGGCCGGCACCGGGTACCTGCACTTCGACGCTGGTCGCGTTCGCCGTCGTCCAGTAGAGGTGGACCCCGGTGGCTTCGCCCGCGCTCTGGCAGACGACCAGTCCGGGTGAGGCGCCGGCGGTCAAGAATGTCGGCTTCGGTCCGCTCGGTGCCGTAGTCGTGGAAGTCCCCGAGCCGGTTCCCGTCCCCGACTTGGCGCCGCCCCCGCTTGACCTGCCCGGCGCGGTCCCGCCACCTGAGGCGTCGGTCGATCCACCCGCAGCTCCGGCCGTTGTCGTGACCGACTGACCGGTGTCGACTGCGCGGGGTGCGTCACTGGAGCCGCCGCCGCTGAGGGCGAGTGCGACACCGGCACCGACGAGCAGCCCGCCAGCGAGGACGCCCCCGATGATCAGCCCTAACTTGCGCCCTTCACCGTCGCCGGACTCGCCACCGTCCGTTCGGCGCGGCGGCACCGGTACCGCGCCCGTTGCCGCGACGGTCTCGTCATCGGCCGGCGGAGGGGTCGACTCGCCCTGGCTCATCGGCTCCGTCCTCGTTGGCGGTCGGTGGATCGTACCGGCGAGCGGACTGCGCGGGAAAGAGGCGGAGTCACCCGACCGCCCGGTTCGCGCCGGAACGAACCCGCATCCGCGAGTGCGCTGCCTTTCGCCAAGGCGGAGGACCTCGCCAAACGTTGGAGATCTCGCTGGGCGGCGCTCCTGACGCCGCTCAGCGTTCCCAGGGACATGCTCGAAACGCTGGAGTGCTCAGGCGTAGTCATCGTGGAAGATCGTCGCAACGGTGTCGGTGTCGCCGGCGAGCGCCCAGAGGTAGTACATCTCGCAGTCCGGTGCTGCGACCACGGGATGCCAGCCGGTCGTGATCCGTTCGATGCTCCCATCGCGCACGATCACCGGGGTGTCGACCGGTCCGTCTGCCCCTGGCCCGTTTCGAACGTGATCGCCCGACCGGTCATCGAAGGCGACATGCACGCCGAAACCGTGCGCCGGCTCGAACCGGTAGAGGTAGAGCTCCTCATGATCGTGGCGGTGCGGCGGCCAGCTCGACCACCCGCCGGGCGGGTTGAGCGTCTCGCCCACGATCAGCGGTCCCTCCGCGATGTAGGTGCGCACGCGTCGGGCGGTCGTCCCCTCGCCACGGGCCTCGTCGGACACCGAGGCCGGGTCGATGAGTCGCGAAGGGATCTCCCGATCCGTCGCCCGCCAGACCACTGTGGCTCGCAGCTCGCCGGTGAGGCTGAAGTCGGTGTGGGGCCCGACACACGCCGACCACCCGGGCCCGACGAACACGCTGGCCCGGCCATTCACCTCGGCACTGACGTCAGCGACGGCGATGCGGCCGACGCCCTCCTCGACGACGACCCATGCGACCGCTTCGCCGGTGCGGCCGGCGGCATCGCCGACTGTCCGGGCCGCACCGAGACGACCTTCGGCACCTGGCTCCAACAGATGATCGGATCGGGCTGCATCGAGCGAGAGCACGGGCACCACGGATCGGCGAGCGTAATAGGGTCGTCGTGGCTCGGGTGACCGATCCGAGAGGGGGAGGAATGCGCAGAGTCGCCACCGTCGCGATCGTGCTCGCCGTCTTCACCGCGGTGCCGCTCGCGAACATGGCGTCTGCCGGCGCCGAGCCCCGTGCGCCCGACGTCCACATCGTGAACCTGAACCTCCTCCACGGCACCTTCTGTCCGCCGGCGACCGACGCCTGCCAGGCCCCCGATCGCGTCAAGCTGCTCGCACAACAGCTCAAGGACGCCGCATGCCCGGACGTCGTCGGGCTCGAGGAGATCAACGTCGAACTCGCGAAGCTGCTCGACGAACAGCGCAGCACGCTCTGCCACGGCCACTACAAGGTCCTGTTCGGCGGCAAGCCCAAGAGCCTCGACACCGAGCGGGTGCTCACCACCCTTGCCGTCACAAGCACGAAGGTGATCAAGCTGAGGGGCAACTTCCGCACCGCGTCGCGTGCCGTGCTCGCCTCTGGCATCGGGCCGTTGGTGCTCGTCATCACGCATCAGGACGGCGACCCGGAGGCGTCCGGCGTCACCACGTGCCAGACGTGCGTCCCGCCGTGCCGGAAGGACGCGTCACCCTTCCAGTGCCAGACGACCGCGGCCTCGGCGCTGGCCGACGAGGCAGGCGGCCCGAAGGCCGTGCGAGTGCTCATGGGTGACTTCAACGTGACGTCGGCCTCCACGCGCTACCAGGGCCTCGTGAGCGCGGGTTGGGTCGACTCCCACCTCGCGGCGGGCAACGCCGAGTGCGATCCCACGACCGGCGCGAACTGCACGTCGGGACGCGCCGACAAGAGCGTCGAAGTGCTCAAGGACCCGAACGCTCGCGAGTCGGAGCGCATCGACTTCATCTTCGTGAAGCCTCCGCCGCGCTGCACCGCGGCGTTCGACCCTGTGACCGACGACGACGGCGACTTCCTCGGCACCGGCCTCTTCAAGGCGACGCCCGCCGTCAACGGTCCCGGTGGGCTGGCCTGGCCCTCCGACCACGTCGGCGTCGCCGCCGACCTGACCTGCACGAACACCTGACCTGCACCGAAGCGTCTGCAACGAAGTGAAGGGCTGATGAGCATGACCAACGACCTGGTGATCCGCGGCGGCACAGTTGTGGACGGAACCGGCGCGCCGGGCCGACGCGCCGATGTCGCGATCGGTGACGACCGCATCACCGAGATCGGTGACAACCTGCACGGACGCCGCGAGCTCGACGCGTCGGGCCAGATCGTCGCGCCGGGGTTCATCGACATCCACACGCACTACGACGCGCAGGTCTTCTGGGATCCGGCGCTCACGCCGTCCTCGTGGCACGGCGTGACGAGCGTCGTCGCGGGCAACTGCGGCTTCTCGATCGCACCGTGCCGTGAGGAGCACCGCGGGTTGATCGGCCGCACGTTGCAGCACGTCGAGGACATGAGCCTCCCGACGCTCGAGGCCGGGATCCCGTGGGACTTCGAGTCGTTCCCCGAGTATCTCGACTCGGTCGAGCGCCACGGGAGCGTCCTCAACTTCACTGCCTACGTCGGCCACACCGCCACACGCCTGTTCGTGATGGGCGACGAGGGCTACGAGCGTGAGCAGCCGACCGACGACGAGCTGGCGCGCATGGCCGACATCGTGCGCGAGGCAGTCGCCGCGGGCGCGGCGGGCTTCGCGTCGAGCTCGGCCCAGACCCACAACGGCGACGGCGGGCGCCCGGTCCCCTCACGCCTCGCGGGCATCGCCGAGCTCGAAGCCCTCACCGAGCCACTGCGCGACCTCGGCCGTGGCGTCGGCGCGTTCACGCCCGGCGAGCGCGTCACCCACCCCGAGATCTATGACCTCCAGCGGCGGATCGGGCAGCCGTTCACCTGGACGGCGCTCCTCGCGATCAAGGGCTCGCCGTTCGCGTCGACGATGGCCGACCTGAACGCGCGCGAGCGCGCCAGTGGCGCCGACGTGTGGCCCCAGATCACGTGCCGGCCACTCACGTTCCAGATGACACTGGCCGATCCGTTCACCTTCAACACGGTCCCCTCGTTCGCGGCCCTGATGGACCGCCCCGTCGTCGAGCGGCTCGCCGCGTATCGCGATGCCGAGTGGCGCCGCGTCGCGCAGGACGAGCTCGAGCACGGACGGATCTTCCGAGCCCGATGGAACACGATGACCGTCGCCGAGAGCAGGGGGCACCCTGAGCTCGAAGGCACGACGATCGCGGCACTCGCGGACGCTCGCGGTGTGCAGCCGCTCGAGGCGATCGTCGACCTCGCGATCGAGGAAGACCTCTCGACTCGCTTCCGCGCGGTGCTGGCGAACAACGACGACGAGATCATCGAACAGCTGATGAGGAGCGACGGGATGCTCATCGGGCTGTCCGACGCGGGCGCACACGTGAGCCAGCTCTGTGACGCGTGTCTCCCGACCGATCTCCTGGGCAACTGGGTGCGCGAGCGTGAGGTGCTCTCGATTGAGCGCGCGGTGCACAAGCTCACGGGTGAGCCCGCCGGCGTGTTCGGATTCAGCGACCGCGGGGTGCTCGCAGAGGGGAAGGCGGCCGACGTCGCGGTGTTCGATCTGGCCACGGTCGCCCCGGGGCGCCTGCACCGCGTGCACGACTTCCCTGCCAACGGGGAACGGCTCGTCGCCGACGAGCCCGCGGGCGTGAACCATGTCGTCGTGAACGGCTACCCGATCCGCGTCGATGGCGAACCAGTCCCGGAGGCCGTCGAGGCTCGTCCCGGCCGCATCCTGCGAGGTTGAGATGGCCGTTCCTGGGGTCGTGAAGCCTGAAGCAGTGCTCGACCCCGTCACCGCCGAGGTGATCAGGTCGGGCATGGAGACCATCTGCTTCGAGATGGCGACGTTCGTGTCGCGCACTGCGACGACGCCGATCCTGAACCAGTCGAACGAGCGCAACGCCACGATCCTGGACGGGCACGGCCGTCTCGCGGCGCTGTCGGTCGGAATCCCGCAGTTCATGCTGTCGTCGACGCTGCCCGTGCGGTTCTGCCTCGAGTTCCTCGAAGGCGAGCTGTACCCGGGCGATGTGCTGGTCGCCAACGATCCGTACACGGGAGGTGGACATCTTCCCGACTTCAACGTGTTCTCGCCCGTGTTCGGTCCCGACGGTGAGCTCTTGCTCGTCGCTTCGATCCAGTGCCACCACGGTGACACCGGTGGCGCGCTCGCGGGTGGCTACAACGTCTTCGCGAAGGACATCTGGTCCGAGGGTACGCGCTACCCCCTGCTCAAGATCGTCGAGGCGGGACGCGAACGACGTGACGTCGTCCTCACCATGCGAGCGAACAACCGCCTCCCCGGCTTCGTCGGTGACCTCCGAGCCCAGGTGGGCGCAGCGCAACTCGGCGCGACCCGCCTCGGTGAGCTCGTCACCGCCTACGGCGCCGACGCGATCCGCGGCGCCGTCGACCGAACGATCGACGACACGCAGCGCCGGTTCCGCGAAGAGATCGCCGGGTGGCCCGACGGCACCTACGAAGCCGACGTCTACGTCGACAGTGACCCTGCGGGCAACACCGACGTCCACGTGCACGTCGCGATCACCATCGACGGGGCAACGATCATCGTGGACTTCGCCGGTTCCGACGACCGGCCCGAGCTCAACGCGTGGTCGACGTACGGGAACACCCGCGGCTACACCATCGCCCAGCTCGCGAGTCTGGTCGACCCGAGCATCCCGAAGAACGAGGGTTTCTTCGACTGCATCGATCTGCGGATCCCCGAAGGCACGTGCCTGAACCCGACCGAGGGCAAGCCGGTCAGCGCGGGGACCCACCATCCCGGCGTCGAGGTCGGCGACGCGATCGCGATCGCGATGAGCCAGATCATCCCCGACCGCTGCGCGCCCCAGACCTACAAGTACGGCAGCCCTCGCCAAATGTGGGGCGATCTCGATCCCCGGTCGGGCAAGCCGTTCTTCGACCACGGCGGCGAGGTCAACGCGGGCTGGGTGAACGCGGTCCGCGACGTCGACGGTTGGGGCGCGCTGGTCGCCTCGAACGGGAACCTCATCAAGGCGTCGGCCGAGATCAACGAGGCGCTCTTCCCGCACATCCTGCGGGGTCGCGACTACCTCACGGATTCGGGCGGTGCAGGGCAGTGGCGGGGCGGCTGCGGCAGCCACTTCGTGAAGGAGGTCCGCACCCCCACCCAGGTCAACCAGTACGTGGTCAACCAGCGTCATCTCCATCCGGGCATCGCCGGTGGAAGGCCCGGTTCCCCGGACTCCTGCGTGATCAGCGAAGGGACCGAGCGTGAGCAGATGGTGTCCCCCACCGTCGCCGGCGTGCTCATGCAGACCGGTGACCGGCTCGTGTACCGCTTCGGGGGTGGCGGTGGCTGGGGCGACCCGCTGGAGCGAGAGCCCGCCGCGGTGCTGGACGACGTCTGGGACGAGTACGTCTCGCTCGACGCCGCCCGCGACGAGTACGCCGTGGTGCTGACCGGTACGGTCGAGAACATGGACCTGGCGCTCGATGTCGGCGCGACCGAGGCACTCCGCGCCGAGCGGCGTTTCACCGACGTTCCATGAGCGAACCCACGTACCGCATCGGCATCGACGTCGGCGGCACCTTCACCGACGTCGTCGCGATCCGCTCCGACGGCGTCGTCGTGCTCGAGAAGACGCCGACGACGCCACGCGATCAGTCCGACGGCGTGCTCGACGGCATCGCCCGCATCGCGACGGCCGAAGGGTTCGCGTCGACCGAGCGACTGCTCGCCAGCACGACCTCGATCGTCCACGGCACGACGACCGGCGACAACACGATGATCCAGATGTCGGGCGCGTCGACGGGCTTGATCGTCACCGAGGGCTTCCGCGACGAGATCGAGCTGCGGCGTTGCTACAAGGAGGACATCTGGGATCCGACGTACCCGCCGCCGGCACCAATCGCCAGACGTCGCGTCCGGCTCGAGGTCGCCGAGCGCATGACCGCCGAGGGCGAGATCGACACGCCGCTCGACGAGAACGCCACCCGCCGCGCCGTACGGCGACTCCGAGACTTCGGGGTGACGTCGATCGCGGTCGTGTTCCTGCACTCGTACCTCAACCCCGTGCACGAGCTCAGGGCCCGCGAGCTCATCCTCGACGAGTACCCCGACGTGGAGCTCATCTCACTCTCGCACGAGGTGTATCCGAAGCCGCCGGAGTTCGAGCGGACCTCGACGACGCTCGTGAACGCCTACATCGGTCCGCCGATCGTGCGATACCTCGGTCGGCTCGAGCAACGACTCCGCGACGCGGGGTACCAGCGTGAGCTCTTGATCGCCACGTCGGCCGGCGGCGTCGCAACCCCCGACGCCATCGGCCGCCTCGCCGTCGCGACCATCGGATCAGGCCCGACCGGCGGCGTGGTCGCGGCCGGGCGCGCGGGCGCCGACGCCGGACTCGGCGACCTCGTCAGCGTCGACATGGGCGGCACCAGCTACGACGTGTGCCTCATCCGCGACGGTCGTCCGGCGCTCAACAGCGATTGGAACTGGCGCCACCGCTACTGCATCGCGCTCCCGATGGTTGACATCCACGCGGTCGGTGCCGGGGGTGGTTCGATCGCCCGCTCCGACGGCGTGTCGTTGCTCGTGGGCCCCGAGTCAGCCGGGTCGGAGCCCGGTCCTGCCTGCTACGACCGCGGGGGGACCGCACCAACCGTCACCGATGCCGACCTCGTGCTCGGTCGGCTCGACCCGACGACGTTCTGGGGCGGACGCACTGCACTCGACGTATCCCGGGCCCGCACCGCGCTGGAGTCCGTCGGAGCGCCCCTCGGCTTCGACGCCGAGGAGGCCGCGTTGGCCACCGTGCGCATCGTCGACGCGCACATGACGGACGCGGTCCGGCGCGTGCTCTCGTTGGCGGGCGCCGACCCCCGCCAGCTCGACCTGTGCGCGTTCGGTGGGATGGGCGCGCTCCACGCGACCACGCAGGCTGCCGCGCTCGGCATGCGTCGCGTCCTCGTGCCACGCGCGGCGCCTGGGTTCTCTGCGCTTGGGCTCGTCTCGGCCGATCACGTGGTCGACGCGACGCGCGGCCTCCTGGCCAACTGGCGCGAGGTCGACGTCGAGCGCCTCGACGGGCTGGCCCACGAGCTCGAGGCCACCGCGCGATCCGAGCTCGACCGCGCCGACGTGCCGCGTGAGCGCCAGGCCCTCAGGTGGGCGCTGAACCTCGTGTACCCCGGGCAGACCTTCGACCACGCGATCCCGCTCACCTACTCGTCCGACACCGCGCTGACGCGCGCCGACATCGAGGCTTGCGTCGAGGAGTTCCACCGGCAGAACGAGGCAGCCCGCCTGATCGAGGCGAGGGCCCAGGAGCCAATGGTGCGGGGCATCCGCTTGACGGCCACGGGAATCGTGGATCGGCCCGCCCAGGTGCACCTCGACCCCGTCGACGCGCTCCCGCCACCGAAGACGAGTCGGCGCGTCCACACCGGCGACGCGTGGCACGACGACGTGCCGGTCTACGACGCGGCCACGCTCGCGCCCGGGCCCGTACTGGTCGGCCCCGCGATCGTGCAGTACCCGTTCACGACACTGCTCCTCCGAGCGGGCGACTCGGCGCGGATGCTCGACAGCGGCGATGTCCTCGTCGACGTGGCCTGAGCGTCGCCGTGGACTTCGAGTTCTCACCCGAGCAGGAGGCGCTACGAGCCAGCGTCCGTCGGTTCCTCGACGACCGCGCGCCGCTGACGTGGGTACGCGAGCGATACGACGAGCCACGGGGCACGACCGACGACGTGTGGCAGGGCTTGGCCGACCTCGGTGTGCTCGGCCTCCTCGTTCCCGAGCACGACGGCGGCGCCGGGATGGGCATGGTCGACGCCGCGGTCGTCCTCGAGGAACTCGGCCGCGCGGTACACCCCGGGCCCTTCGCATCCAGCGCGATCGGGGCGACCAACCTGCTCGTCGAGCTCGACGACGGCGACGCCACCTCAGACCTGCTCTCGAAGCTCGCGGCCGGGTCGGCGATCGGCACGGTCGCGCTGCTCGAATCCGGACGGCGCGCCGCGTGGTCGGAGCCCTCGACGACCGCTCGCGTCGATGGCGGCGGTTGGGTGCTCGACGGCGCCAAGGTGCACGTACCCGACGCGGTCGCCGCGAGCATCCTGCTCGTGAGCGCCTGCGACCACGACGGTGCGCTCGGCGTCTTCGCGGCCAGGCCTGGCGACGCCGGCGTCACGGTCGAAGCGACACCGACGATCGACGGGAGCCGCAAGGAAGCGACGATCACCCTCGCCGGCGCGTCCGCCCGCCGGATCGGTGCGGACGCGCGCGACGCACTCGCTTCGACCGTGGATCGGCTGGGGATCGCCGCGGTGGTGGACGGTGTCGGCACCGCCGCGCGGGCGCTCGAGTTGACCGTGGAGTACGCGACGCAACGCCGGCAGTTCGACGTGCCGATCGGGTCGTTCCAGGCCGTCCAACACCTGTGCGCCGACATGCTGCGTTCGGTCGAGCTCGCCCGAGCTGCCGGTTACTACGCCTGTTGGGCCGCCGACGACGCGCCAGCCTCCGAACGGCACCGAGCCACGACGCTCGCGCTCGCGTTCGCGACCGACGACCTCTACGGGGTCGGCGCGTCGGCAGTGCAGGTGCACGGCGGGATCGGGTTCACCTGGGAGCATGACATCCACTTGTTCTACAAGCGCTTGCTCACGCTGCAGCAGGCCGGCGGAGGGAGCGTCGACCAGCTCGAGGAGCTCGCCCGGATCGTCATCGACTGACGGCGCAAGCGCCCGTCACGCCGGGGGTGGTTCCTTCCCGATCCGGCGGTACGCCTCGGCCGGAACGTCGGCCACGTCCTTGAAGAGATGGTGGACACAGCGCTCACCGGGCCGCTCGGGCGGGTACTCGACGCTGGTCGGGGTCCCTCCCCACTCGACGGGTTGGATCTCGTTGTTCACTGAGCAGTGCGCGCAGTACACCCAGAGGGAGTCTCGCATGAACGTGCGACCGGACTGCTCGCGCAGCGTGAGGTACGCGTCGTCCCCCTCGTACCGGCCGTCGTCGATGAGCTTGCCGCCGCTGCCGCACGTGAAGGAGAGGACGATCTTCTCGTCGTCTTCCTCGACCTCCACCGCACCCATGTTCCCGAGCATCGCCCGTGCGATCACCTTCGCTCTGGCGGATGCAGGCAGCGAGCCCCACGCGGTTCCCGCGTCGCGTCGCGGCTTCACGAACTCGGTGCCGGTCTTGCGCAGCGCACGCTCGACTGCCGCTTCGCCGAGCTCTTCGCCGATGAACGTGAGTAGCGACGTGATCCAGTTGATCGAGTAGTCCTTCAGTCCCGACCACTGCTCGACCGCGCGATCGATGAGCTCAGCAGCACGTCCCGTGTCGCCTTCCCCGAGCGCGGCCTTGGCCTGCTCCCAGAGCGGCGTCTGCATCCGGGCGACGTCGGCGTCGCTGAGCTGACGTTCGGTCATCGGCTGGCTCCGACTCTCAGGCGCGCGGGAGGCCCAGCACCCGCTCGGCGATGATGTTTCGTTGGATCTCGCTCGTGCCACCGGGGATCGTGCCCGAGAACGAGCGGAAGTACTGGGTGATCCATGATCCCTGGCGCCACATGCGTGGCCCGTAGTGCTCGGTGTCGAGCGCATCGGGACCCTGGCACTCGGCTCCGAACAAGAGCAGCCGCTGGAGCGTCTCACTCCCGAAGAGCTTCAGCAGCGAGTGCTCGGGCGCCGCACGCCCCCGCATGAACTTCGAGAAGCCGCGGTAGCCCATCAGCATCAGCGCCTGGGCGTCGACGTGGAATCCCGCGACTTCGTCACGGAACCGGTCGTCTTCACGGAGCGGTCGCCCGTCCGGGCCCGGTTGTGCCCCGAGTGCGACGAGCGCGTCGAGCGCCCGCTGCACGTCGTACGCGTAGTCGATCCACAGCATCGCACGTTCGTGTCCGAGCGAGACCTGGGTGAGCGCCCAACCCTGGTTCAGCTCGCCGAGCAGATGTCCCTTCGGTACCGAGACGTCCGTGAAGAAGACCTCGTTGAAGTCCATGTAGTCGGGTTCGGTGAGCTCGGGGAACGGTCGTGGCTCGACGCCGGGTGAGCGCATGTCGACGATGAGAACACTGATGCCCTTGTGCTTGGGCACATCGGGGTCGGTGCGCACGAAGCACATGCACCAGTCCGCGTGGTGCGCACCCGAGGTCCACACCTTCTGACCGTTCACGACGAAGTGATCCCCGTCGAGGACGGCCCGCGTCTTGAGGCTCGCAAGGTCGCTGCCCGCACCCGGCTCGCTCATGCCCAGACACCAGGCCACCTCGGCGCGCAGCGTGGGGAGCAACCACCGCTCCTGCTGCTCGGGCGTCCCGGCGTCTCGGAGCGAGGGGGCGATGATGCCGAGGCCCTGCGGATTGAGGCTGCGCGGGATCTCCCGCTGTTTCATCACCTCGAAGTAGATCATCTGCTCCGACGCGGTCGCGTTGCGACCACCGAGCTCCGGCGGCCACCCCGGCACCAGCCATCCCGCGTCAAACAGCCTTCGCTGCCAGTCCCGGGCCCAGTCGGGAAGGTCGGCGCTCGATTGACGCGGCGTCTCGAGTACGTCGCGCGGTGGCGCGTGCTCGTCGAGCCACGTGATCAGCTCGGCGCGGAACGCTTCTTCGGCATCTCCGTAGCGCAGTCGCACAGGCGCAACCTACCTGCCGAACGACGCCGGCCGAGCGACGCCTGTCGCGTGCTGCCCGTCCGGTCAGCGGCGATGCGTGAGTAGCAGCGCGCCCGCCATCGGCCCACCGCCGGCGCACGCGACCCCGACTTCGGGGTTGCCGGGCACCTGGCGCTCGCCCGCCTCACCCCAGAGCTGCACGCACGCCTCGTGGATGAACCCGAACCCATGGAGCCGGCCCGACGACAGCTGCCCGCCGTTGGTGTTGAGGGGCAGCTCACCGTCGAGAGCGATCCGCTGGCCGCCTTCGACGAACGGCCCCGACTCACCGACGCCGCAGAACCCCATCGCCTCGAGCCACGCCATCGTGATGAACGAAAACCCGTCGTACATCTCCGCGAGCTGCACGTCGGACGGCTTGAGGTCGGTCCGGCCCCAGAGCTGCGTGCCCGCATCGCGAACGGCCATCGTGGTGAGGGGCTCCCACTGGTCCCACGACGGACGACCGTGGAGCGCCGTGCCAACCGCCTCGACCTGGATCGGTGACTTGCGCAGGTCGGGCGCGGTGTCCGAGCGAGACACGATCACCGCGGTGCCGCCGTCACAGGGAACGTCGCAGTCGTAGAGGCAGAACGGCGACGAGATCATCCGCGCATTCAGGTAGTCATCCATCGACATGGGGTCGCGGTAGATGCCCTTTGGGTTCAGCGCGGCGTTCTTGCGCGCGTTGAGGGCAATCTGCGCGAGCTGCTCACGCGTGGTCCCGTACTCATGGAAGTGGAGGTTCGCCATCATCGCGATCCACGTCGCGGCCGATGGTGCCGAGTACGGCAACAGCCACTCCATGAAGCCGCCGGCGCGGTAGCTCGACCCCGCGGGCATGACCGACGCGCGGCCGCCCTCACCTTGTGCGCTGCCTTCGAAGACGCTCCGGAAGCACAGGACGTGGGTCGCCAACCCGGCGGAAACCGCGAGGCACGCGTTGATCACGGAACCGAGCTGGGAAGGGAGCTCGAGCGCGCCCGTCCACCAGTTCAGGTTCAGCCGCAGGGCATCGTGAACGTCGGTGACGCCCGCACCCGAGAAGCCTGCGGGCGAGTCCATGCCGCCGGGGTACGTCGAGATGCCGTCGATGTCGGCGGTGGTGAGGCCGGCGTCCTCGATCGCTGCGAGGCACGCGTCAAGCGTCAGCTCGAGCGGGTCCCGGTGCAGCCGTCGACCGACGTCGGACTGCCCGGCGCCGCTGATCAGCGCTCGCCGCTCGCCGAGAAGATCAAGCTCACTCATGTCACTCAACCCTTCACCGGTTCGAACACGGGGATCCAGACCTCGTCTTCGGTATGCGCCTCGAAGAGCACCTGCACCGGCATGCCGAACGTCACGTCGTCGGGCGAGCAGTTCACGATGTTCGTGGTGATGCGGAGGTCTTCCTGCTCCGGCAGCCGCACGACCGCGAGCACGAACGGGGGCTCGAGCCCGGGCATCCACGCCTGGTGGTTGATCGAGAACGTGTGGACCTCGCCGCGACCCGACACCGCCTCGACCCCGAGGTCCTTCGAATGGCACTTCGGGCACAGGACGCCCGGCGGGTGGATGAAGTACTTGCACGCGTTGCACCGCTGGAACCGCAGCTCGCCGTCGCGACCGGCGGTCCAGTAGAACCGGTTGCGTGTGGTGACCCGCGGCAAGATCCGGAACGGAACCTCAGTCTTCGCCATCTTCCTCGCCTTCCGAATCAGGGCCTTCCGAGTCAGAGTCGTCGGGCTCGGGCGCGACCGCAGCATCGAACCCGCGTCGCGCATGCGGGATCGCCTCGGCAGCGGGGAGCAACCCGAAGCCGGGAAGGGTCAGCATGACCGACCCGAGCACCTCGTCCCACGATGCACCGACCTCGCGGGCAAGGCTCGCGTGGCGAGCGATGCCGTCGCTGTTGCGCAGCACCACGGTGCACACGAGCCGGATGAGCTCGTGTGTCTTGCGGTCAGGTGCCGGCAACGAGTCGATCTGACTCATCCACGCGTTCTGCGCCTCGTGCAGCGCCGGGAACACGTCGTGGATCGGCGCCTCGAATGGGAACCCCCACCCGTCGGTCGTCATGGGATCCTCACGCGGGAGCGAACACCGGGATCGAGAACTCGTCGTCGAGGTCGCGGTAGCGCACCTGCAAGGACATGCCGACTTCGAGCTGCCCGTCATCGCAGTCGATGACGTTGGTCATCATGCGGGGACCCTCCGCGAGCTCGACGATGGCGGCCACGTACGGCACGCGCTCGTGGAACGGCGGGAGATCGTTCACGTGGACGGTCGACCAGGTGTAGAGCGTCGCGTGCCCGCTCGCCTCTTCCCAGGTCACGTTCTCACTCCAGCACCGCGGGCAAAACGGGCGGGGGTAGAAGTGCGCCTCGCCACAGTCAGCGCAGCGCTTCACGAGCAGTCGCTGCTCACGCGCGGCATCCCAGAACGGTCGCGTCTCGGGTTCGGGAGCCGGAAGGTCGAAACGCACGCGAGCCGGCTTCGACGGGATCAGCGGACCGGGAGCGCGGCGACGGCGAGGCCCGAGACCTTGGCCTCGCCATCCTGGTTGACGACCTCGCACTCGAGATCGACCCGATGCTCGTCGCCCTCGTCGTACTTCTTGGCCACGGCGATGTGGGTCGTGAGCGTCTCGCCAGGCCAGGTCTGCTTCGTGAAACGCACCTTGTAGAGCCGAAGGTTCCCGACGCCGACGTAGTCGGTCAGCGCCTTGCCCAGGAGGCCCATCGTGAACATCCCGTGGCCGAACACGCTCGGCAGCCCCGCGGCCTGGGCCGCGACCTCGTCGTGGTGCATCGGGTTGAAGTCGCCCGACGCGCCCGCGTACATGACGAGATCGGTCCGCCCGAGATCCTGGGACACCTCGGGGGCGACATCGCCCTGGCTGACATCATCGAAGAAGAGCTTCTGCTCACCCATACCGCAGGTTCCTCCCGGTGAGTCCCGGTGGGGCTCGGCTGCGCTCGCAGCGTGGCCGTTTCCTGACACCGCTGTCAACTTCGCGCGAGACCGAGTCGGCCGGAATCCGGCCTCCGGGAGTTCGGACTGCGCGAGGCTCCGGCCATGCGCCGTGCGGCCGATGCCACTGTCGAACCGATGCCACCGGCGGTCGACGGCGCGCTCCCCTGGGTCGACGCGGGCTTGGGCCTGCTTCGTCACCCGACCGAGTTCTTCGCCGCGGCGCGGCAACGACACGGCGACACGTTCGTCATCGATGCCTTCGGCTTCCGCCTGTTTTGCGTGTTCTCCGCGGCGGGGGTTCGCCGCCTGTACGAGCTGCCCGAGCGGGAGGCGAGCTTCGGACTCGCGACGTATCGGCTCATCGGGTTCAAACTCCCCCCCGAGCTCCTCGTCGGACGGCGCAACGCTCCCCATCAGCTCTTCGGTGCGCAGAAGGTGGAGGGGTACCTGCGAACCCTCGACGACGCGGTCTCGGTCGAGCTCACCGAGCTGGGTCCGTCGGGGCACTTCGACGTGTTCGACGAGTGTCGCCGACTCGGGCACGGCCTCGGGTTCGCCACCTGGGCGGGTGCCGAAGCGGCCTCGCCGCGCTACCTCGACCGTCTGATCCGCTTGTTCGACCGCATCGACTCGAGCCAGGTGTTCGTTCGTCCCGCGCAGGGCTTCGTCACCTGGGCGACCCGGCGGGCCCGAGAGCGACGCGCGATGCACGGGATCGAAGCGGTCATCGCGGAGATCTGGCGCGAGCGCCTACGCACAGGCCGACAGGAGCACGACTTCCTCGAACAGCTCGTCGCCTCCTACGCCGACCTGGCACCCGAGGACCAGCTCATCGGGGCCGCGCGCGACGTCATCATGCTCCACGTCGGCGGACAGTCGAACCTCTACGCCGCGCTCGCGTGGACGCTGGTGCGTGTCCTCGAGCATCCCGATCTTGGCGCGGCAATCCGCACCGGTGACGATGACCTCCTCGAACGGTGCGCGAGCGAGGCGATCCGCCTCGCGCAGCGCTCCATCACGTTGCGTGAGGTGCTCACGCCGATCGAGGTCGACGACGGCGAGCGAACGTACCGGCTCGGGCCCGGGACGTTCGTCACGACGATGCTCTCGGTCACGAACCCGACCGCGGCGCCCGGCCTCGGCGAGTTCGACCCTGGCCATTACGTCGGGCGACGGCTCGCGCCCGAGGTCGCGGTCGAAGCCAAGGAGCTGGTGAGCACGTTCGGGCACGGGCCCCACTCCTGCCCGGCGGCGCGGTTCTCCATCTCCGCGATCCGCATCGCGGTTCGCCGTCTGCTCGAGACGTACGAGCTCACGCCGGAGTTCGACCGGCCCGAGCCGCGCCGTCGCCAGATAGGCGGCGTGGCCCGGGCCGACCGCCAGGTCCGCGTCCGCTACGCCACCCGCTGAGCCATGACCGGCTTCTTGGCACGCTACGTCGCACAGCTCGCGCGCCAACGTGCCAAGAACCTGTCCCGGTCGTAACGTGCCCGCCGTGGCCGTCGACCTCACCGAGATGCTCGACCCGGAGCACACCGCGGTGCTCACGATGGAGCTCCAACGCGGCGTCGTCGGGGACGCGGCCGTCATCCGCGCCCTCGCCGACGAGGTCGCGGACCGGAACGTCATCGCGAATACCGCGCAGGTCGTCCGCGCGGCCCGCGCCGCCGGGGCACGCGTCGTACACTGCACGGCCGAGTTCCGCCCCGACCGGGCCGGATCGAGCGACAACGCCCCGATGCTGCGAATGATCGCCGCGGGCCACCCGCACCTGCTCGTCGGCAGTGTCGAGGCCAGCCTGGTCCCCGAGCTCGGGCCCGAGCCGTCAGATGTGATCGCGTCCCGGCGGCACGGGCTGACCCCGTTCCCCGGGACAGATCTCGACCAGATCCTGCGGAACCTCGGTGTGCGCACGATCGTCGCGACGGGCGTCTCCGTCAACATCGGCGTGACCGGGATGGTGATGGGCGCCGTGGATCGCGGCTACTGGGTCGCGCTCGTGACCGACGCGGTGGCCGGCGTCCCTCGCGAGTACGCCGACTCGGTGATCGCCCACACCCTCGCACCGCTCGCGACTCGCGTCACGGCCGACGAGGTCGTGGCAGTGTGGAAGCGATGACGACCGCGGTGACGACCACCGAGAACCCCGCCGCGGAGATCGACTTCACCCGGCTGCTGCCCGACAAGGTCGCGCTCGTCACCGGCGCGGCGTCCGGCCAGGGCCGCGCCGCGGCGGTCCTGTTCGGTACCCAGGGCGCTCGCGTCGTCGTTGCCGACATCAACGACGACGGTGCCACCGAGACGGTCGGCATGCTCGAGCAGCGGGGGGCGGAGGGGTTCGCGATCCACGCCGACGTCTCGGTGCGAACCGATGTCGACGCGATGGTTGCGGCGGTGATCGAGCGGTACGGTCGGCTCGACGTTCTCTACAACAACGCCGCGGTCCAGATGTCTGGGCGACTCGTCGAGTGCACCGAAGAGGACTGGGACCTCACGATCGCGACGAACCTCTCGGCGATCTTCTGGGCGTGCCGCGCCGCGCTCCCTCACCTGCTCGAGGGTGATGGCGGCAGCATCATCAACACTGCATCGACCCTCGGGCTGATCGGCTCGGCGGGATACGCCGCGTACGGTGCCGCGAAGGCCGGACTCGTGCTGCTGACCCAGCAGATCGCGGTCGAGTACGGACCGAGCGTTCGTGCGAACGTCATCGCACCCGGTTCGATCGACACGCCGCGCTTTCGCACGGTGCTCGAGAAGACTCCCGGTGCGAGTGATTTCGTCGAAGGCCTCAAGCGGAACATCCCGGTACGTCGGCTCGGCACCGCCGAGGATGTCGCGGCGATCGCGCTGTTCCTGGCCAGCGACATGTCCGCCTACATCACTGGCGCCGTGCTCCCCGCCGACGGCGGTCTGGTGGTCTTTCGGTGAGACGGCGGCGGAGCGGGCCCCGAAGGGGCGGAGCCGGAGTCGACCCAGACCGGTGAGCCTCGGAGGTCAGGTCGCGATCGTCACCGGCGGTGCATCGGGGCTGGGCGAGGTCATCGCGCATCGACTCGCGGCCGAGGGCGCGAGCGTCGTCGTCGCCGACATCGATGCACCGGGAGCACAGACCGTTGCCGACGCGGTCGTCGCGCGGGGACAGAACGCGGTCGCGGTGACGTGCGACGTCACCCGCGGTGATCAAGTGGACGCGATGGTCGAGGAGGCGGCGCGCATCGGTCGCATCGGCGTGCTCGTCCTGTCGGCCGCGGTCGAGAGCATCACGCCGGTCATCGATCTCTCCGACGACGACTGGCAGCGCGTCCTCGATGTCGACCTCAAGGGACCGTTTCTGTGCATGCGCGCTGCGATCCCCCACATGGTGGCCGGCGGTGGCGGCTCCGTCATCGCCATGGGTTCGACTCTCGGGCTGATCGTCGCTCCGGGTCACCCGGCGTACTGTGCCGCCAAAGGGGCCCTCGTCAACCTGTCCAAGCAGGCCGCGATCGAGCACGCACCCGACAAGGTGCGCGTGAACGTGCTCGCGCCGTCGGCCACCGACACTGGGCTCTTCATGAAGTTCAGCGCGATGGCGCCCGACCCGGCGGCACTGCGCGCCCAGATCGCCGCCACGAACCCGATGGGGCGCATCGGCACCGGCGACGAGGTCGGTGACGCGGTGGTGTTCCTCGCGTCCGAGCAGTCCCGCTACATCAGCGGCACCATCGTGGCGCTCGACGGCGGGCTCGCGGCTCGTCGCACCGTGTGATGGTGTTCACCTGATGCGAGACGGCCTGGCGATCCTCGACGCCGACGCACACGTTGTCGAACCCGGTGAGGTGTTCGCCGAGTTCGCGCCGCCCGGCACCGCGGTGTTCGATCTGCCCGCGACCACACCGGTGCAGCTCTGCGGCGACATCGAGCTGCTCCGCGACCAGCTCGACTCAGGCTTCGACGCCCCCTCGTACCTGCGGGCGATGGACGCACAGGGCATCGATGCCGCCGTGCTGTTCCCGTCGATGGGGCTCTTCGTGCCGTTCCTCCCCGAACTCGACGGCGACACGTCGGCAGCCGCATGCAGGTCGTACAACGATTGGATCGCCGACTACTGCGCCACCGACCCGACTCGCCTCACCGGGGTGGCGGTGATCCCCCGTGACCCGAGCCGCGCGGCGATCGAGGCGCGACGTATCGCCGGGATGGGGCTCCCAGGCGTCGCGGTTCGGCCCAACCACCTCGGAGGGGACTATCTCGACGCGCCGTCTTGGGATGCGCTGTACGGGACGCTCGAAGAGACCGGCGGGGTGCTCGCGGTACATGAGGCGCTCGGTGTGCGCGCCGGCACCACGATCGGATCCGATCGCTTCACCAGCTTCACGGCCCGCCACGCGTGCTCGCATCCGCTCGAGCAGATGGCGGCGATGGTCGCACTCGTCCTCGGTGGCGTGCTCGAGCGCCATCCGACCATGCGGGTCGCGTTCCTTGAGTCTGGGACGGGGTGGCTGCCGTATTGGCTCTCGCGTCTCGACGAGCACCGGGAGTGGATGCGCGACACCGAATGCGCTGCGCTCACGTTGTCGGCGACCGAGTACTTCGATCGACAGTGCGTGATCTCCTCGGATCCCGACGATGCGCTCGCAGCGAGCGTGATCGAGCAGGTGGGTTCCGACCACGTGATCTGGGCCAGCGACTTCCCACATCCCGACGCGACGTTCCCGACCGCCGTGGACGAGTTCCTCACCGGAGTCGCGGCGCTCGACGAGACGAGCCGTGCCGCGGTCCTGTGGGAGACACCGATGCGCTTCTACCGCCTCGAGGAGCGATTCACCTCGATCGTGCGTCCCTGACCGCATCGCCGACAAGGTCGCGAAACCCGACGTTGAACGCGCCGGTCCGCGAGCTCACGGGTGTGCGAGCACGGCGAGGCGTCGATTGCAGTGATCACATCGAGCAGCGACGCGTGGCATCCGGCAACGAACGGCACGACGCCCAGGCTCGCGCCCGCCACCGCGAGAGCGTGTGAGCACGGCCACCGCGTCACCCCTTGGCTGCGAGCCGAGCCGCGACCGCTCGGCTGACCGCAATGACCTGATCGTGGTAGGTCGCTTGGCCATTGTTTCTGTTCTCCACCCGCGTACTGACCACCACCCGGCCGACCCGCATCGTCAGGAGGTCAGTCCCGATCAGGAGTGCGTAGAACGCGTCGTTGCCGGACGCCACGTCCTGCACCTGGCCGGCCAGCTCAGTGGTGAGGCTCTTGGCTTTCGCGAACGCCTTCTTGGCTCGTTGCACCGAGGCGAACCGCTCCGGCATGACCGACACGACGATGTCGGGCTTCTTCAGGAGCTGGGGCCTACGGAACACGCAGTTGCCACCGTCGTCTTGGACTCCCTTGCGAAAGGGTTGTTCGAAGATCGGCTGGAGGTCCTCGGGCGCGAGCACAGAACACGGCTTGAGCGCCTTGGCCACGACCCCAACTCCCGCCGCCGGAAACCCAAGCACCGCGGTCAGCCCGACCGCGGCCACGACGAGGACCGACCGGTGACGAATGGTCAACATGAACCATGTGATTAGCACGCCGCGCGCACGGTGCCTCATCGGGCCTACCGGGAGGGACCGTGGCGAAGCACGACCGTCGTTCTCGTGCAAGAACGCGATCATCACAGGCGGCGCGTCGGGCAACGGCGCGCTCAGGGTGAGGAACTGGGGGTCCTCGGGGCGCACCTCGTGCTCGCCGACATCGACGGAACGGGCGTCGGCGCGCCGGCAGGAGAGTTCTCGGGTTCCACGCGCCTCGGCGTAACCGCATCGGTCATGGGCGCATCTCTTGACGTGCGGAACGCAGAGCGGGCGGGGCGGACTTTGCGCACCGACAACGGCGAGAGCGGCCGCGACGATGTGGCGTCGGTGCCGTCGACGGGGCGAGCGTCCCAGCGCTCGAGGTCGCAACGGCTTCACCTTGTCGATACGGCGCGACCCGAGCGTCGGGAGCATGTACCGGCGGAGCATGCCGCGATAGCCGACCCGGGTGCTCGGACTCAGGTGCCCCGTCGAGGCCTCCCACCAGGCGTCGACGACCTCGGAGACCCGCGCGTGGCTCGACGCCCCGGCCTGGCCGGTGTCGACGGCAGCGATGAACTGCGAGAGCCGACGCTCCGCGTCGCCCTTCGAGCCGTCGATCGTCTCGCGCACGCACCTACGGCGGCCGCGCTCGTCGACGCCGGCGTAGACGACGATCTGGTGCGAGACGCCGCGCGGACCGCGACGCGCCCCGATGTGTCCCCGCATGTGGTCTCCCGAGTCAATGGCGAAAGCGATTGCCAAATCGATTGCCAAACGGCTCGACACCGCTCTGGCCACTCGGTCACGTGCTCGGGAAACCCTGCCTGAGCAGGGGAAACACTGAGAGGCGGCGGCGGGAATCGAACCCGCGTCCAGGGTTTTGCAGACCCTTGCCTGAGCCACTCGGCTACGCCGCCGGAACCGCGCGCCTCGGCACGCGGAAGGGTCGATGGTACCGGTCGCACCTCCCGAACCCGTGCCGGCTGGCGAGGCGCTGGGCGCCCTGCCGTTCTCGACCGGCATGCCCGACGGGATCGGCATCGTCGCCCCGCCCCGCTCGCTCTGCTCTGCTCCGCTCCGCTCCGCTCCGAGGCGCCGCCTAGCATCGGTGTCGTGACACCTGCCGTCCAGCTCCTCGCGGTCGGAGCGGCCGCACCTGCCTGGCGCCTCGATGCCGCCGATGTCGGCGCGGCGTGGAGCCGCGGGGGGCGCGGCCAGGCCGGTGTGTGCGCGCCTGACGAGGACGTCCTCACCCTGGCGGCCGAAGCCGCAGGCCGGGCGCTCGCTGCGTCGGGCCTGCAGACCGACATCGTCGACGGCCTCTGGTGGGGCACGGCCCGCCCGCCCTTCGCCGAGGGTCCGAGCCATGCCGTGCTCGCTCGCGCGATCGGGCTCTCGCAGCGCTCCGGTGGCTCGCTGTGCTCGGGATCGCCCCACGCCGGCATGGAGGCGCTCCTCAGCGCGGCTGATGCAATCGGTGCCGGCACCGCGCGGGTCGCGGTCGTCGTCGTGTCGGATGCGCTCGTCCCCGGCAACGGGACGCCCTTTGAGGCCCGCGCCGGCGCCGGCGCCGCTGCCGTCGTGCTCGTCTCCCACGGCGGCAACGCGATGCTCACCGAGCGGGTCACTCGCACCCAACCGTTTCTTGACCGGTACCGCGGTGACGGCGAGGCCGACACCCGCGACCTCTACGACCCACGCTTGTTCCGCGAAGAGATCTTCCTCCCAACGATGCGCGAGCTCGGCGAGCAGCTCGTCGCGCTCGCCGGCCCCGAGGACGCGATTCGCGCCTGGTCACTCCCCGACCCCGACGGTCGCCTCGGCGCCACCGTCGCCAAGCACCTCGACGTCACGACGAACGCCTCGGCCGGCGTGTACTCCGAACTCGGCGACACGGGCGCGGCCGCGGCACTGCTCGGCGGAATCGGGGCCCTCGACACGGCCGGGACGGTCGCGATCGTCGGTACCGGCGGCGGTCGCACGACCGGGGTGACGATCAAGGTCAAGGATCCGGTGCGCGGCGCCGCCGCGATCGGCGGCGTGCTCGCCGGTGGCCGCGCTGCGAGCTACGCCGAGGTGCTGCGCGCCCGGGGCCAGCTGGTGCCCTCGGGCGAGACGGTCCAGATGGGCGTGCCTCCCCAGAGCGCGCAGTTCGTGCGCGGTGCCGACGAGATGCTGGGTCTGCTCGGCGCGCGGTGTGTCGACTGCGGGACGATCAACACGCCGCCCTCGATCCACCCGCACTGCATCTCGTGCGGGAGCGCGAAGTTCGTGCTCGAACCGCTCGCCCGCCACGGTCGCGTCCACACGTTCGTCGTGAACCAGACCATGCCCCCGCCCTTCGTCGCCCCGCTCCCGATCGCCGTGGTCGACCTCGACGATGGTGCACGCGTCATGCTCCAAGGCATCGGCGACGGCAGCGACATCTCGATCGGGACCGAGGTCGAGCTGGTGCTCCGGCGCTACGCGCACGAGCGCGGTGTTCCGGTCTACGGCTACAAGGTGCGTCCGATGGAGCGACCATGAGCAGGAAAGCTGCATGAGCTGGAACCGCGTCGCCGTCGTCGGCGCCGGACTCATCAAGTTCGGCGAGCTGTTCGAGCAGAGCTACGAGCAGATGGCTGCCGGTGCGTTCGCCGCAGCGGTCGACAGCGTGGACGAGGGATTCGAGCCCATCCAGGTCGAGGCTGCGTTCGTCGCGACCCAGCGCGGCACGCTCTGGGGCCAGGAAGGCATCGGCGGTAACACCATCCCGACTGCAATCGGCCTGGCGGGGATCCCGTGCACCCGCATCGAGAACGCGTGCCCGTCGGGATCCGACGCATTTCGCGTGGGCGCGATGGCCGTCGCCAGCGGCGTCCATGACGTCGTGCTCGTCATCGGCGTCGAGAAGATGCGCGACAAGTCCGCCGACGAAGGGCTCCTGTCGCGCGCCGCGGCCGGCCACCCGATCTTCACGCGCGGCGAGACGGCGCCCGTGCTCTTCGCCCCGTTCGCGACGCGTCACATGCACGAGTTCGGTACAACCCGCGAGATGCTGGCGTCGGTCGCCGTGAAGAACCACCACAACGGCGCGCTCGACCCGTACGCCCATTTCCAGAACGAGATCACGATCGACGACGTGCTGAAATCGCCGCCGGTGTGCTCGCCCCTGCACCTCCTCGACTGCTGTCCCCAGACCGACGGCGCCGCCGCCACATTGCTGGTGAGTGCCGAGATCGCCGAGCGCTACACGAAGAAGCCCGTCTTCGTGGCCGGGTTCGGCGTCGCGACCGATCACCCGTACCTGCACGAGAAGACGAGCTTCACGGCCATGAAGGCCACGCAGCTGGCCGCGGAACGGGCCTACGCGATGGCCGGCATCGAGCCCGGCCTCATCGACTGCGCCGAGGTGCACGACTGCTTCACGATCACCGAGATCCTCGACATCGAGGACCTCGGGTTCGTCGACAAAGGCAAGGGTGGCGTTGCGTCGCTCGAGGGCGACACGTCGCTGACCGGTCGCATCCCGATCAACACCTCCGGTGGACTGCTCGCCAAGGGCCATCCGATCGGCGCGACGGGTGTCGCCCAGATCGTCGAGTGCTGGTGGCAGCTGCGCGGCGAGGCCGACGAGCGCCAGGTCGAGACCCCGAATGGGTACGCGCTCCAGCACAACGTGGGCGGGCGCGGCTCGGGTGTCTCGGTGATCAACATCCTCACCAACAACGCCTCGTGATCTGCCCCGCATGATCAGAAGCGACGCATGATCAGATACGAGGTCCGCGACGACCAGATCGGACGCATCACCCTCGATCGACCCGACGCCAAGAACGCACTCACGATCGAGATGCGCGACGCGATCGTGAACGCGGTGCGTTCGGCGCGCGACGACGCCAACGTACGCGCGCTGCTCATTACCGGTGCCGGCGACGCGTTCTGCGCCGGTATGGATCTGTCGGCCTCAACCGTCGCGAAGGCGTCCGAGCCCGGATACGAGACCCGCAGCACCTCCGAGGCCTTGCGCGTGGGCGTGCAGGCGTTCATCCGAGAGCTCTGGGAGCTCGACAAGCCGACGGTCGTCGCGGTCAACGGTGCCGCGGTCGGACCAGGCGCGCACCTTGCCCTCGCGTGCGACTTCGTGCTCGTGCACGAGCAGACCCGGTTCCTGTGGTCGTTCGCGAAGTGGGGACTGGTCGTCGACGCCGGCGGCGCGTACTTGCTCCCCCGCCTGGTCGGGCTGCCGCGAGCCAAGGCGATGGTGATGCTCGGCGAGGGTGCGACCGGCCAGGAGGCCGTCGACCTCGGGCTCGCCTACCGTTGCGTGCCGGCCGACGAGCTGGCCGCCGCGGCCGAGGCGGTGGCGCTGCGCCTCGCGGGCGGACCGACCCGTTCGCTCGGACTCTCGAAGCGCCTCCTCAACGAAAGCTTCGAGACCGATCTCGCCCATTCTCTGGAGCTCGAGGGCGCCTTCCAGTCGCTGGCGGCCACCTCGACCGATCTCAGGGAAGGCATGGCCGCCTTCCGCGAACGGCGCGACCCGGACTTCACCGGCCGCTGAGCCGCATTTTTGTGCCGCAGGCACCCGTCGGTAGAGTCTGACGTCCACGTCAGGTCCTGAGACAGGCCGAGCAACACTCGCAGGAGCGGAGCAGCACACGATGGGTCTCTTCGACGGCAAGGTCGCGATCGTCACCGGTGCAGGCCGCGGCATCGGGCGCGAGGAAGCGCTCCTCTTGGCCCACGAGGGTGCGGCGCTCGTCGTGAACGACCTCGGCGGCGCCCGGTCGGGCGAGGGCTCCGACGCCGGCCCCGCGCAGGAGGTCGTCGACGAGATCACGGCGGCCGGCGGCAAGGCGGCGGCCAACACCGACGACATCTCCACCTGGGCCGGCGGCGAGGCGGTCGTCAATCAGGCGGTCGAGACGTTCGGTGGCCTCGACGTGCTCGTGAACAACGCCGGCATCCTGCGCGACAAGATGAGCTTCAACATGACCGAGGAAGAGTGGGATGCGGTCATCAAGGTGCACCTCAAAGGCCACTTCGCACCCTCACGGTTCGCGGCGGCCTACTGGCGCCAGAAGTCGAAGGACACCGGCGAGCCGGTGAACGCAAAGGTCGTGAACACCGCGTCGGAGTCGGGCCTCTACGGCAACGCCGGCCAGGCCAACTACGCGGCGGCCAAGGCGGGGATCGCGTCGATGACGATCGTCCTCGCCCGCGAGCTTGACCGCTTCGGCGTACGCGTCAACGCGATCGCACCGGTCGCGCTCACCCGGCTCACCGAGGACCTCATGGGCGGGGTTGTCACCGACGAGGCCGCCAAGGCCTCACTCGACCCGGTCAACGTCGCGGCGGCGGTCGGTTGGCTCGCGTCCGACCTCTCCGACGGTGTGAGCGGCCAGGTCGTGAAGATCGGCGGTGGCGTCTGCCAGATCGTGCAGGGGTGGCGTCCGGTCAGCCAGATCACGAGCACCGGGCCATTCAGCGTCGAGGACATCGCCGCGGGCAAGGACACGCTGTTCGCGACCACCGACCCGGGCGTACCACCGTTCCTGCTGGGCTTCGAGGCTTAGCCCGCCCCGTGCGTCTCGCCTGGGGGCCTGCAGAGACCGAGTTCCGCGACGAGCTCGTCGCGTTCCTCGTAGGGCACTGCCCACCCGAGGCCCTCGCCGGCTTCGACATGATGGACAGCGGCTCGGAGGACCGCGATGAGATCATCCCTCGCTGGGCCCGCGAGTGGCAGGCCACACTCTTCGACCACGGCTGGATGATCCCGGGGTACGGACCCGAGCACGGTGGCCGTAGCGCCACGCCCATCCAAACCCTCGTGTACCTCGAGGAGATGGCTCGCCGGCGCATTCCGCGCTCCCTGCACTTCCCCGGCTACGCGATCGTGGCACCGAGCCTGCTCGAGTTCGGGAACGATGCCCAGCGCGAGCTCGTCCCTGCCGCGATCCGTGGCGACACCGTGTGGTGCATCGGGATGAGCGAGCCGAACGCAGGCTCCGATCTCGCCGGACTCCAGACCCGGGCCGTGCTCGACGGCGACCGGTTCATCGTGAACGGTCAGAAGGTCTGGACCAGCTACGCGCAGGTCGCGCAGAAGTGCTTCGTGTACGTGCGCACCGACCCCGACGTGCCCAAGCACAAGGGGATCAGCCTCCTCATCCTCGACATGGACACCCCGGGCATCGACGTCCGGCCGCTCCGTCACCTCAGCGGGGCCGCGCACTTCGCCGAGGTGTTCTTCACCGACGTCGAGATCCCGGCCACGAACCTCGTCGGTGAGCTCAACGGCGGATGGCGTCTCACCCAGGGCTCCCTCGCCCACGAGCGCGCCGGCCTGTGGGTCGAGGGTGTGTCGCGGCTGGAGTCGACGGTCGGTTCGCTCGTCGACCTCGCCGAGCGGCGTGGCCTCGGCGAAGACAGCGGTGTCCGCCGTCAGATCGCCTCGATGTACGAGCAGGCCGCATCGCTGCGCGCACTCGGCTACCGGGGCTTCGCGAGCTTCGCCCAGGGATCGTCGGCGCCCGAGCACTCGTACATGAAGATGGCAACGTCCGAGCTCGGCAAGGCCGCCTACGAGCTCGGCATGGAGCTCCTGGGTGCCTACGGTGCGGTACGCGACCCCGAGCGCGGCGAGGAGAACGGCCGCTGGGTCGACATGTTCTTCATGAGCTTCGCCAACACCGTCGCCGGCGGAACGTCGGAGATCCAGCGCAACATCATCGCCCAGCGGGTCCTGGGCCTCCCCCGGGCAGGCGGGTAGCGGATGAACGGGTACCGGACGGAAACGATGCCGATGCGGCACCGGGAGGCGCTGAGCCCCGGCGGGTTCTCGCCAGCGAGTGAGCGCCCGCGCGCCGGGTATCCCGGCTCGCAGCGAGCGAGCGCATAGAGATGGACTTCTCGCTCAGTGACGACCAGCAACTGCTACGCGACACAGCGCGGAACCTGCTCGCCAAGGAATGCCCCACCACGTTGTTGCGCGCCCACATCGAGGACGCGGCTGCGGCCGACCCGCTCTGGGAGCACCTCCGCGACTTCGCGGCGCTCGGTGCCGGACCGTGCGCCGACCTGTGCCTGTTCCTCGAGGAGGTCGGGTACGTCGGAGCGCCGGGGGTCTTCTTCCCCACCGTCGCGCTCGCGGCGCCGATCCTCGCGGCGATCGGCGATGATCATCTCGACGCCGTGCTCGACGGCGAAGCGACCGCGACGGTCGCGCTCGCCGGCGCCGACGGCATCTGGACACCGAACGCCGAGCCGACCAAGACGTTCGTACCCGAAGCCGATCGGGTCGATTGGATCATCGTCGTCAATGCCGGCCCGACAGCACGCGTGATCGCCGCGGCCGACGCCCGGCTCCGCGAGGTCAGGACGGCCGACTTCTCGCGACGCATGTTCGAGGTGGGCGTCGCGGCGGGGGCGTCGACCGCCGTGGCGCACGCCATCGACGACGCCGGACTCGCTGGCGCGCTCGAGCGCGCCACCGTCGCACTCGCGGCCGAGATGGTCGGTACCGCTCGGCGCCTGTTCGACATGACGCTGGCCTACGCCAAGGAGCGGATCCAGTTCGACGTGCCGATCGGCTCCTTCCAGGCGATCCAGCACAAGCTCGCTGATACCTCGCTCGCGGTCGAGCGCGCGACCGCGGCGGTGCAGTACGCGTCGATGGCGCTCGACGCCGATGACGGCGAACGCCACCGGGCGGTGCACGTCGCGAAGGCGGCCGCAGGCGCGGCCGTGACCCGGGCGGCCAAGGACGGCCACCAGGTCTTCGGCGGGATCGGGTACACGTGGGAGCACGACCTCCACCTGTTCACCCGGCACGCCTTCGGCTCCGAGCACTGGATGGGCACCATCGACTGGCACCACGACCGGCTCGCGGAGCTCCTCTTCCAGTAGAGCGTTCCAGTAAGAGTGTTTCCAGCATGAGGTCATACCTGTTAGCGTATAGGTATGGATCGACCGGATCGCCAGACACTCAGCCGACTCGACGTCGCCGGCCTCCTGCGCGAGGCCCGCCAGATCGCCGGACTGAGCCAGAGCGCGCTCGCGCAGCGCATCGGCACCACCCAGCCCGTGATCTCGCGCTGGGAGCGTGGACTCGATGTCCCGCGGATCGACGCGCTGGCGCGGGCGCTGCAGGCATGCGGCTTCGAAGCCGATCTGGTCTTCCGCCGCCACGACGACGTGGACCGCAGCCAGATCCGACGACAGCTGATGTTGACGCCGGGCGAGCGCCTCGCGTACCACGAGAGCGCAGCCCGCGCCTACGAGCTCGCGCAACGGGCGCAGCCGGTCGCCTCGCATGCCTAGCGGCTCGAGCGGGCCACCACGCTTCGAACCCCAAGCCATCCTCCGCACGCTGGCTGCGAACCAGGTGCGGTTCGTCGTCATCGGTGGCTTTGCCGCAGTGCTCCATGGGTCCGGTCTCTTCACCTACGACGCAGACATCACCCCCGAAGCCGAGCCTGAGAACCTCAGACGTCTCTGTCGGGCGCTCGACGAGCTCGGCGCTCGAATCCGCACACTGGCCGAGCCGGACGGCATGCCCTTCCCCTGCGATGAGCACTTCCTCGAACGCATGTCGATGCTGAACTTCGTGACCGACCACGGCGACTTCGACCTGTCGTTTCGACCGGCAGCATTCCCGAACGGCTTCGATGATCTCATCGAGCGCTCGGTGCCCTTCGATGTCGGCGGCTTCGTCGTGCGGGTGGCTGCGCTCGATGACGTGATCAGATCGAAGGAAACCGCCAACCGCGACAAGGACCGTGCCGCGCTCCCCCAGCTCTATGCCCTTCGCGACCAGATCGCGAGCGAACACGACCACCACTGATCCACCTGATCAGACGAGCCTGATCAGATGAGCCTGATCAGACGAGCTTGCTGTCTCGCCCCTCCCAATACGGCTCGCGCAGGAGCCGCTTCATGACCTTCCCGTTGGGCTGGCGTGGCAGCCGCGCGACGAGCTCGAACGACGCGGGAACCTTGAAGTCGGCGAGGTGCTCCGCACAGTGCTCGCGCAGCGCGTCGACATCGATGATGTCGCGCACCTCCACAACGGCGTGCAACCGCTCACCGAGCCGCTCGTCGGGGATGCCGAAGACCGCGCAGTCGACGACCGATGGGTGCTCGTAGAGCACTTCTTCGATCTCACGCGGGTAGACGTTCACGCCGCCACGGATCACCATGTCAGCCGCACGATCGGTGAGGTAGAGGTACCCATCGGTGTCGAGGTGCCCGACGTCACCCACGCTGAACGCGTCGTCACTCCACACCGACGCGGTCTTCTCGGGATCGTCGTGGTACTCGAAGCGCGCCCCGCCGGGTGGGCGAACGTAGATGAGCCCCGTCTCCCCCACGGCGACCGGTGCACCGGTCTCGTCGAGGATCCGCACCTCCACTCCCGGCCAGGGCAACCCGACGCTCCCCGGGCGCTCTAGCCATTCGGCCATCGAGATCCGCGTTGCGCCACCCTCGCTCATCCCGTAGAGCTCGGCGATCTCGCACGGGGCAAGTGCCCCGATGATGCGCCGCTTCACCACGACGGGGCACGGCGCGCCGGCATGCGCGATCAGACGGAGCGCGGAGTGATCGAGCGCGGCGCGTTCGCCCTCGGGCACCTCGAGGATGCGGATGAAATGTGACGGCACCATGAAGCTGCACGTGACCCGGTGCACGTCGACGAGGCGCAACCACTCGAGCGGGTCGAACGCCGCCAGGATCACGGTCGGCGCGCCCACGTACAGCGCGGCCATCGTCCAGCCCCCGGGGCCCGCGTGATATGCGGGACCGGAGAGGATGTACGTATCGTCCGACGACCAGCCCCAGAGCGCGAGCTGGCCCTCCATGTTACGAGCGGTTGCTTCGGGGTCGGGTCGACCGTGGACGACGCCCTTGGGCCGACCCGTCGTTCCTGAGGTGTAGAAGATGGGTGACGCGAGCCCCACGAGGTCAACCGAGCTCTGCGCCTCGACGAGCGCTCGCGGTGCAGCCGCGATCGCCGCCTCGTAGTCGGCGTCATCGGCCCCACCACCGACGATGAGGGCGTGGCAACCGGGAACGAGATCGAGGGCCGGTCCGAAGAACTCGGCGAGATCGGCATGCGCGACGAGGACCTTCGCGCCGGAGTCACGCAGGATGTAGGCGAGCTCATCGGACTTCAGGTGCCAGTTCACGAGCACGACCGCGGCCCCGAGTCGGGTGGTCGCACCCCAGGTCTCGAAGCACTCGAACCCGTTGGGCAACATGATCGCGACCCGATCGTCGGGCCCGACGCCGTTGCCCGTGAGGACGGCCGCGAGGCGGGCCGTGCGCGCGTCGAACTCTCCGTAGGTGCGTGCGGTGCCGTCGAGCATCAGCGCCCGACGTTCGGGTTCGGCACGCGCCCAGGCCCCGATGCCACGGCGCGTCGAGGCGGTCATGGGGTCGTCCTCCACGGCGCGCATCGTGTCAGTGTGCCCTCTCCTGCTCGCGCGGGCGTGTCGGGTACGACCGGGGAACGATACGATGTGACTGACACGGGTGTCAGGTTCCGAAGTCAGGTTCCGAAATCGGTGCGAGGGGGATCCCATGAACGTCGATCTCGTCGAGCTGGCCCAGAGTCGCAGCCGCATCTCGGACACGCCCACCGTCGACCCCGTCACGGCCGAGGTGATCCGCGGCGCGATGGAGACCATCTGCTTCGAGATGGCCAGTTACGTCTCGCGCACGGCGACCACACCAATCCTGAACCAGAGCAATGAACGCAACGCGACGATCCTCGACGCGCACGGCCGCCTCGCCGCGCTCTCGGTCGGCATCCCCCAGTTCATGCTGACCTCGACGTTGCCGGTGCGTTTCGCGCTCGACTACCTCGGTGCCGAGGAGTTCCGGGAGGGCGACGTGTTCGTCGCGAACGACCCGTACCACGGTGGTGGTCACCTCCCCGACTACAACGTGTTCGCACCGGTGTTCGCAGCCGACGCCGGCGGCGAGCGCCGGATGGTGCTCATCTCAAGCATCCAGTGTCACCACGGCGACACCGGTGGAGGCGTGCCCGGTGGGTACAACATCACCGCCGGCGACATCTGGGGTGAAGGCGTCCGCTGGCCCGCAGTGAAGGTGATCGACCAAGGCGTCGAGCGGCGCGACGTGTTGTACGCGCTCCAGACCAACAACCGCATCCCCGGCTACATCGGTGACCTGCGCGCGCAGATCGGTGCTGCGCAGCTCGCCACCCAGCGCCTCGGGGACGTCATCGCACGCTACGGCGCGACCACCGTCGAGGAGAGCGTCGACTCGATGATCGACTACGCGGCCAAGCGCTTCCGCGAGGAGGTCACCGCGTGGCCCGACGGCGTGTACGAGGGCGACGCCTACGTCGACCACGACCCGCTCGGTCACCCGGATGTGCACCTCCACGTGAAGATCACCGTTGCCGACGACGAGCTCACGATCGACTTCACGGGCAGCGACACGCGCCAGGAGCTCCAGGCGTGGTCCACGTTCGGGAACACGCGCGGCTACACGGTCGGACAGATCGCCGCGATGATGGACCCCGAGATCCCGAAGAACGAGGGGTTCTTCGACCAGATCAAGCTCGTCGTGCCCCAGGGTTGCGTGCTGAATCCGCACCCGGGCCGCCCCGTGAGCGCGGGGACGCATCACCCCGGGGCCGACGTCGGCGAGGTGATCGCGGTCGCGATGCAGGACGTGCTCCCCGACAAGGCCGTACCCCAGACCTACAAGACCGGGATCCCCACGATCATCGTCGGCGTCGACCCGCGCACCGACCTGACGTTCACGGACCACTCCGCGGAGGTCTACGCCGGGTGGTGCAACGCCGCGAAGGGCATGGACGCCTGGGGCGCGCAAGCCGCGAGCTTCGGCAACCTCTGGAAGGCCACCGCGGAGATCAACGAGAGCCTCTTCCCGCACGTGCAATGGGGACGCGACTACCGCACCGACTCCGGCGGGGCCGGTGAGTGGCGCGGCCTGTGCGGGAGCCACTACGAGAAGGAAGTGCTGGTGGACGCCAAGGTGTACACCTACGTCGTCGGGATGAAGTACCCCATGCCCGGCATTCGCGGTGGCGGATCGGGTGCACCCAACGAGATGATCATCCGGTACGGCTCCGACGACCCGTACCGCGTCCAGCACACCGCCGACTGGGTGCCGATCTCGGCCGGTGAGCGCGTCATGTACGACTATGGCGGCGGCGGCGGTTGGGGCAGCCCCACGGACCGCGATCCCGAGGCTGTGCTCGACGACGTCCTCGACGAGTACGTGAGCGTCGAGGGCGCGGCACGCGACTACGGCGTCGTGCTGAACGGTTCACTCGAAGACCTCACCCTCACCGTCGATGCGGATGCCACCGATCATCGCCGCGCCGAGATGCGGGCGCACCGAGCCGCGTGAGTCCGTACCGGGTCGGGACCGACGTCGGGGGGACGTTCACCGACCTCATCTGCGTGACCCCCGACGGCGACGTCGTCCTCGACAAGACGCCCACCACCGTCGACGACCAGTCGACGGGCGTCATGAACGGTCTCGGTGAGCTCGCCGAACGCTTCGGCCTCTCGTTGCACGACTTCTGCGCAGATCTCGAGATCGTCGTCCACGGCACCACGACTGCCGACAACACCATGATCGAGATGAACGGTGCCGCGACGGGGCTCCTCGTCACCGAAGGCCATCGCGACGAGATCGAGATGCGCCGCGTCCACAAGGAACAGATCTGGGATCCCTCGTACCCCGCACCGACGCCCATCGCCCGACGCCGGGCCCGGATCCCCATCCCCGAGCGCTTGAACTTCGAGGGCGACGTCCTGCTCCCGCTCGACGAGCACGCCGTCCGACGGGGAGTCCAGCGTCTCGAGAAGCTCGGCGTGCGGTCGATCGCCGTGATGTTCCTGTTCTCGTACGTGAACCCCGATCACGAGCGCCGGGCGGCCGAGATCATCCGGGAGGAGTTCCCTGACGTCGAGCACGTGTCGCTCTCACACGAAGTGATGGCGCGCGGCCCGGAGTTCGAACGCGTGTCGACGACGCTGGTGAACGCCTACGTCGCGCCCCGCATCTCGGCATACGTGTCCCAGCTCCAAGACAAGCTCCGCGGCGCCGGCTTCGGCGGGCCGGTCCTGATCATGCAGTCGACCGGGGGCGTCATGCCTCCCGACTACGTCTCCAAGCGCGCCGTCTCCCTGCTCGCGTCCGGTCCGACCGGCGGCGTGATGGGTGCATCGGTCGCGGCGGCGAGCGTCGGGGTTCACGACTTCGTCGCGGTCGACATGGGCGGCACCAGCTTCGACGTCTGCCTCGTGCGGGGTGGGCGGCCCGAGATCAAGACTGACTGGAACTGGCGCTACCGGTATTACATCGGGATGCCCATGGTGGACGTACAGAGCGTCGGCGCCGGTGGCGGCTCGATCGCCCGCGTGCGCCAAGGCGCCTTGCTCGTCGGCCCCGCGAGCGCGGGCGCGATGCCGGGTCCGGTGTGTTACGGGCAGGGCGGTACCCACCCGACGGTCACCGATGCCGACGTCGTGCTCGGCTACGTGCCGACGGAGGGTTTCGCCGGTGGCCGCATGCAGCTCGATGTCGAGGCGGCGCGAGCTGCGCTCCAACGCGACATCGCCGATCCGCTCGGGCTCGACGTGGTGGACGCGGCCTGGGGAGTCCAGCGCATCGTGAACGCGAACATGGCGAACGAGACCCGCCGGGTACTCGCGTCGCACGGCGCCGACCCGCGCACGCTGTCGATGATCGCCTACGGCGGCAACGGCCCGGTGCACGCGTGGGCCGTCGCGGCCGAGCTCGGGATCGATCACGTGCTGATCCCGAAGGCGGCCCCGGCGTTCTCGGCGCTGGGGGTGCTCGTCGCCGACTACGTGGTCGATCTCCTCCGGGCGTACGTGGTCCCGATGTCGCAGATCGATCTGGGGCGCGTGCACGTGCTCATGGCCGAGCTCCACGACGAAGCGGCGAAGGAGCTCGGCCCGATCGGGCTCGCGGACGCCGAGATCGACCTGGGTCTGTACGCCCAGATGTGCTACCCGGGTCAGAACTTCGACATGAGTGTCCCGGTGATCGAAGGGGCAGCGCTCGACGAGCCCAGCCTGCTCGACCTCGCGGGCCGCTTCCACGACCAGCACGAGTCCGAGCGCGGGTTCGCCTTCCGCAGCCAACAGCCTCTGCTGCGCGGGATGCGCCTCATCGCCCGAGGGCGGACGCCGAAGCCGTCTCGGTTCGCCGACCTCGGCAAGCTCGCCGCACCGGACGCGGCGCGCACCGGGACGCGCCCGGCCTACTTCGGCGACGGCTTCGTCGACACGACCGTCTACGACGGGACGCTGCTCGGACCAGGTGTCGAGATCGCCGGCCCCGCGCTGATCGAGGAACCGTTCACCGTCATCGTCGTGCCTCCGACGGGTCGAGCCCGCCTCGATGAGCAGGGGAACTACTCCCTCGAACTCGCGTGAGCGCTCCCTCCCCTGGAGGGGACGGCCTCCGATTCCTCACAACCGGCGAGCACGCAGTCGTGGGCGCAGCGGCCGACGTGCTGATCCCGCCACTCGACGAGCATCCCGGCGCCGCGGCGCTCGGTGCCGCCGACTACATCGACACCCTCCTCGGCGCGTTCACCTTCGACCCACCCCGCATCTGGGCCGGCGGGCCGTTCTCGGGACGCGCCGGAGGTACGGCGAGCTTCGACGCTTTCCTCCCGCTCGGACGCCAGGAGGAGCTCGCCTGGCGCACGCGCATCGAGGGCTCACAGGGCATCCCGGAACGAGAGTTCAACGGCTCCGTCACCGGGTGGCAACAGCTCTATCGCGACGGGATCGCCGCGCTCGGCACCGACTTCCTCGACCTCTCTCCCGAGGAACGCGAGCGGCGCCTCCGTACACAGCCCGATTTCGCGCGCCTCCTCTACGTGCACGCGTGCGAGGGCTGCTACGGCGCGCCCGAGTACGGCGGGAACCGAGACCTCCGGGGCTGGCTCGCGATCAAGTACGAGGGTGACGTGCAGCCACGCGGGTACACCGACGAGGAGGTCGCGGGGCGTGCCTGAGCACGACGCCGACGCTGTCATCGTCGGGACCGGCCCTGCCGGCGCCACCGTCGCCCACGTGCTCACCGCAGCGGGCAAGTCGGTCGTGATGCTCGAGAAGGGCCGCAACCACCTGCTGTCGCTGGACGCGCCCTTCGGCCCGCTCGGCCACGTGAGCAACGACGAGCTGAAGTTCAGCTCCCGGCACTTCCTCGGCCCCGACCCGATGCTCGAGCCACGCACGTACCGCAACTCCGAGGATGACGGCGATCGCATCTTCACCGGCGACGTCAACAACCTCCCCTCGACGGTCGGGGGCGGCGGCTTCCACGCCGACGGCAAGCTGCCGCGCTTTCGCGAAGTCGACTTCCGCGCCGCGTCCGAGCTGGGACCCATCGACGGCGCCGACCTCGTCGACTGGCCGTTCGACTACGACGAGCTCGAGCCGTACTACGCCGAAGCCGAACGTGTGGTCGGCGTTGCGGGTGACGCCACGGCCAACCCGTTCGCCGCGTGGCGCTCGGGTCCGTATCCGATGCCACCGGGACCCGACATGTTCTGCGCGGTGCTCACCTCCGACGCTGCCACCGCGCTCGACTATCACCCGTACCGTGCGCCGACCGGGGTGAACAGTGTCGAGTACGACGGACGCCCCGCGTGCAACAACTGCGGGTTCTGTGCGTATTTCGGCTGCCCGATCGAGGCGAAGGGTGATCCCGTGGCCCCGTTGCGCCACGCGCTGAGCACGGGCCGCTGCGAGATCCGGCCGGAGTCGTACGTGATCGAGGTGGTGCTCGATGCCGACGGGCGTCACGCACGCGGCGTGCGGTACCTCGACGCCCACGGCGAGGTACAAGAGGTCACGGCCGGCCACGTCGTCCTCGGCGCGGGCGCGTTCGAGACTCCCCGGCTCCTGCTCCGCTCCGGCGTGGGTAATCCCGACGTCGTCGGCCGCTACCTCATGTACCACCTCCAGACACTGGTGCTCGGCCTCTTCCCGTTCCGCCTCCACGCGCATCGCGGCCGCGCCGTAACCCATCTCATGGACGACCCCATGCAGATCGACGCCGAGACCCGGAGCGCGGCGGGCGACGCCGGCCTCCCGTACTTCCGCGGCGGGATCGTGGAGCACGGCGGAGCCGGAGCGCCCGTCATGGAGGCGATCCACCTGCCGCGCGGTGAGACGCACACGCGACTCATGCTCGACTCGCTCATGCGCGACCGCATGGCCGCGTTCACCATGCAGGGTGAGGACCTGCCCCAGGCGAGCAACCGCATCGACCTCGATCCCCACGTGCGAGACGTGTGGGGGTTCCCCGCGGGGCGCGTGACCTATCAGCCGCACCGACACGAGATCGCGTGCGCGCAGCACTGGGCGCCCCGGCTCGAGGCCGTCCTGCGCCATGCCGGCGCCGACCGCACGTTCTGGGTCACGTCACCACCGACCGACGGCCCGGCCCCGGGCCGGGCACCGGGCAACCCGTCGCCCATCTCGCGGCACATCATGGGGACGGCCCGGATGGGCAACGACCCGAGCTCGAGCGTCTGCGACCGCTGGCAGCGGCTCCACGATGTCGAGAACGTCATCGTCGCCGACTCGTCGGTCTTCCCGACCAGCACCGGCTACGGACCGACCCTCACCATCGTGGCCCTCGCCATCCGGGCCGCGCGGGCGCTCGCGGGGCTCGAGCCTCTCCGATCGGAGCGACCCGGCTGAACGGCACGCACCGGCCCGTCCGCCACGCCGTTCCCGTGCCCACGACGGACCCCGGAGAGGCAACCTCATGCGACGGACCGCCCAGGTCATCCTCGGCGCGACCGGCCTGCTCGGCGCGCTGACTCGCGCTCGCCCATCCGCCTCCTGGGACCAGAGCTCGCCGTACATCTCCGCGAGCGCGACCGCGATCGTCAACACGCCGAATCGGGAGGGTGACGATGCCTATCCCGCTTGGCGCTACTCGATCGGCGCGACAGTGTGGTGCTTCGTCATGGCGGAGCCGGGCGGCCCGAGGAGGAGATGCGCCCGGCTGAGTCGCCGATGGAAGAGCATGACGAGCGCCGCGTCGTGCTTGCCGTCGTCGGCGAGCACGTACGCCTCGAGCGCGGCGTCGCCCTCGGGCCAGGTCGCCGGTCGATCACCGAGCACCTCACTCAGGTCGTCGAGGTCGGCGTCCACGACCGCGTCGCCGATCTGGTCACATCGCTGGAGGTGACGCGCGAGCCGAAAGCCACCCCGCAGTCGGTACTGACCGAAGTCGTCTGCCGCGGTCGCGTGGCGCAGCGTCTCCACCAGGTGCGCATGGCCCACCGCCGCGGGCGACGTCCGCGCCTGCGGGACCTCCACCTCCGGCAGGTCGAGGTCGAGGATGTCGGCGAGCGCTTCCACGGCAAAGCGATTGGTCTCGCAGCACCACTGGAGGTTCGTCATGTAGTCCGAGCCCGGCGGTGGATCGGCCAGGGCACCGTGGAACGCGAGCTGGTTCGCGAGGGTGAACGCGAAGTGGTAGTGGCGGATCGCGTCGAGGTCGACCGGGGTGCCGCTGAGCTCGGCATAGCGCTCGTAGAGTTCTCGGGGCTCGCCGTAGCCGATGATGGTGTCGCGCTGCCGGAAGGCGGCGAGATCCATGAGCGGATCACCGATGTGCGCGAGCTCGAGGTCGAGCACGCCCGTGATCGAGCCGCCCTGGTGGTGGAACTGACCCGAGTCCCACACCACCACCGACTCGCGACCCTGGTTGTCGAGCGGGTTCCGGGCGAGCCAGGCAAGGCAGAACTCGAGGAACGGGTCGGGACGCCGCTTCTCGCTCCGATACAGCCGCTCGTAGGCCCGCATCCCGACGAGCCCGGACTCGGCGGGCGTCGGGGCACGGGGCACGCCGGCATCCTGGAACGGCTGGACGTCCAGGGCGTGCACCGCGGCGAGGATGGCGAGATAGTGCTCCATCACCGAACGCCGCTCGTCGTCGGACGACACGGCGAAGTCGCTGCTCCCCGGGACCCGATCCATGACGTACGAGCGGGGTTGGTCGCACCAACCGTAGACGTGGGGTACCAAGATGCCCCGTTCCTCGAGCAGCTGCTGGACGACCATCTCGTGGCGAAGGGGAAACAGCCCGGGCGTGTCGACGCGCTCGCCGCGGACGCACACCTCGACGGTCTGTCCGGCGCGCTCGACCGCCGCGAACCACACCGGGCGCCACCGGGGCTGGCGGGTGAGGGCCGTGACGCGACCACCCAGGTGCTCCTCGATCCACAGGGTGATCAGCGCGGCATCGGCCTCGTCATCTCGCTCGGCGTTTTGGGCCATGCTGGTCAGCGTACGGTCGGCCCGACCGCACACGCGGCCCCGAGGTTCCCTAACCTGAGGCCCCTCATGCGTCGTCGCACGTTTCGCAGACTTGTCGAGGCCGCCGCCGTCACCGCGGTGATCACCGCGCTCGGCGCGGCGGGGCTCGGCGCGAGCGCTTTCGCCGGCTTCGAGCGCCGGGCGTCGGACTCGTTGTTCCCCTCGGCCCGGCGCGACCCCCAGGTCGTGGTCGTGGGCATCGACTCGAAATCGCTCGCCGCGCTGGGACCACTGCCGTGGCCCCGTTCGGTGCACACCGCGCTTGCTCGCCAGTTCCGAGCCGCGGGCGTGCGCGCCGGCGTGTGGGACGTCGTGTTCGCCGGCACACGCGACGGCGATGCCGAACTCGCCTCGGCCCTGGCCGCGCTTCCCGCGGCCGTGATCGCCGAGGCGATCCAGACGAAGCCGTCCCGAGTCGACGACTCGTTGCTCGACGTCACGACCGCCGACCCGCCCACCGCGACCCTGGTCAACGGTACCGGGGTCGCCGTCGGCCACGCCCAGGTCAGGCCCGATCTTACCGACGGCGTGGTCCGGTCCCTCCCACTCGTGGTGGATCAGCACGGCACGCTCGTGCCGTCGCTCTCACTCGCGGCGTTTCGGGCGCTTCGGGGCGACACCGGACCACTCACGATCCGGCCCAACGGTGTGCAGGCCGGCGGGCGCTTCGTGCCGACCGAGGGGCGCCACGAGCTCCGGCTCAACTGGGCGCCCGGACTCGACGCCGGCAACAACAAGCACACCGTCATCTCCGCGATCGACGTCGTCAAGGGCACCGTCGACCCCGCCCGCCTGAAGGGCAAGGTCGTCTTCGTGGGGGCGACCGAGCCCACCCTCGGTGACAACAAGCTCACGCCGGTCGACAAGTCCGGGGGCATCCCGGGCGTGCTGATCCACGCGAACGGCTTGAACACGATGCTGACGGCCTCGTACCTGGAACCGGCGAGCGACACGACCACGATCCTCTGGATCGCGCTCGTCGTCGCGATCATCGCCCTCGCCGTGCTGTTCCTCCCTGTCTGGCTCTCGACGATCACCGCGGTCCTCGTCGCGATCGGCTATCTGGCGCTGGCGTTCGTCCGCTTCGATGCCGGTCAGATCCTCAACGTCGTCTACGTGTTCGCGGCGATCGTGCTGGGCTTCGTCGCCGCCCTGGCTCTGCGGTACGCGACCGAGACTCGCCAGCGTCGCAAGGTCTCCGCACTCTTCGCGCAGTACGTCCCCGAAGAGGTGGCTCGTCAGCTCGAGGAGTCGGGCCGTCTCGACGCCGCCCTCGAAGGCGAACGGCTCGACACGAGCCTCTTCTTCTGCGACCTCCGCGGGTTCACGTCGATGTCAGCCACGCTGGAGGCGCCCGACGTCCGGGGGATGCTCAACGCGTTCTACGAGTTGCTCACCGAGATCATCCTGGCCCGCGGCGGCACAGTGCTGAAGTTCGTCGGCGACGAGGTCTTCGCCGTGTTCGGCGCTCCGCTGCCGGTCGAGGACCACCCACAGGTCGCGCTCGAGTGCGCGATGGAGATCCAGCGGCGTGCACCCGAGCTCGATGCCGAGCTCAAGGATCTCGGCATCCCTCCGATGCAGTTCGGCATCGGGATGAACTCGGGCGAGGTCGTCGCCGCGCACGTGGGCGGGGGCAAGCGTCGACAGTACGACATCGTCGGCGACACGGTGAACCTCGCGAGCCGGCTCTGCGGCCAGGCCGGGCGGGGTGAGATCGTCATCCCCGAGGCGATGCGTGACCGACTCAGCGCGCCACCGGAGATGTCGTCGATGGGACGCGTGCAGCTGAAGGGGCTCGACGAGCCGGTGCCGCTCTACAAGGTGGTCGTGGACGAGGCGGTCGCCGTCCCCCGCTGAATCTGGCTTCGAGACTGCTATCCCCGACCGCGATCGGCCCAACCGTCGTAGGTGAGCCGGCGTAGGTGAGCCGACGTAGGTGAGGTAGATGCCGGAGGCGCCGATCGCGAACACCAGCCCCCCGGACGGAAACGGTGGACCCTCGGTGCCGTTCCCGCCGAACCCGCAGCATGAGGCACAGCACGATCAGCAGTGGGCCGAGCCAGAGGTCGATGCTCGGTCGCAGGTACCACGGTCGCTCCTCGGGTTCGGGGGACAGGCCCGAGGGCCGGGGCGAGGCGGGGGCGGCCGTAGCCGACCTGCTCCTCGCCGGAGGCCGGGGTCCCCGATGGGGGGCCACTCGAGTCGGCAGCACCTGCTGCGGGGGCCGTCGTGTCGTCCATCACCTCCTCCTTCGGTCGTGCGCGGGCGCCCGTCCAAGTGTCTCCCCGCCGTCGGTGTCCTGAGCAGCGGGGCCCCCGAACGCTGGCGGCGTCGGCCCACGAGCGGTCCCTTTCCCGTGCGCGAGACTCGGGTTGTGACCTTCCGGGCCGTCGTCCTCGACTTCTACGGGACCCTGGCCCGTGCGACCGCCTGGGTCTCGGTCGACGTCGTGCTGGCCGAGCACGGCGTGGCGCTCGACGACGTGGTCCGGGAACGGTACTGGAACGACGGGCTCGACGGCATCGAGCACCTGGACCACTCGCACAGCCGCGACCACTACGTGGCATGGCAGCGCGACCGTCTCCTCTCCATGCTCTCGGAGACGGATCTCCACCCCGGTGAGTACGAGGTCGTCCTCGACAAGCTCGCGAAGGGCAACGAGGCGCGTGTCCTCGAGGCCTACGACGAGACGCTCGACGTGCTGTCGGGGGTGCGCGAACGTGGGATCACGTTGGCGATCTGCTCGAACTGGGACTGGGACCTCGCCGAGGCGGTGGACGAGGCGGGGGTCACCCGCGCGGTCGATGTCGTCGTGTCCTCGGCCTGGGCCGGCGCCCGCAAGCCGCACCCCCGGATCTTCGAGCACACGCTCGAGAAGGTCGGGGTGGCCCCCGCCGATGTGCTCTTCGTCGGCGACACCTGGGGTCCCGACGTCGTCGGGCCTCGTGCGTTCGGCATGACCCCCCTCTACCTCCGCCGCGAGGGTCACTGGCCCGACACCAGCGCACCGCAAGCCATTGCTACCGGAACCCTTGCACCTGGCGACACCGAGGCCGAGGGCGTGGCCATCGCCCCCGACTTGCGCCGCATCCTCGATCTCATCTGAACGGAGCCACCATGACCACGGCCACGGCACCCTCCTCGAACACAACGCCGGAGCAGGTGCGCGCCGCCGGGCTCGACGCGCCGGCGCTCGTCGGCCGTCTGCGCGCCACCTTCGCTTCCGGCCGCACGCGCCCGATCGACTGGCGTCGCGCGCAGCTCAAAGCGCTGCGGACGATGCTCAGCGAACGCGAGCACGAGCTGCTCGAGGCGCTGGCGAGCGACCTCGGCAAGCCGCGCCTGGAAGCGTGGGCAACCGACATCGGGTTCGTGATGAACGAGATCGACCATACGCTCAAGCACCTGCGACGCTGGACGAAGCCGGCCCGGGTCCGCACCCCGATGGCCACCAAGCCTTCGCGGGCGCGCGTCGTACGCGAGCCCCTCGGGCTGGTGTTGATCATCGCTCCGTGGAACTACCCGGTGCAGCTGGCGCTCTCCCCGCTCGTCGGCGCGATCGCGGCGGGCAACGTCGCGGTCCTCAAGCCGTCCGAGGTCGCCCCGGCGACATCGGCTGTGCTCGCACGGCTCGTTCCCGAGTACCTCGACGCGGACGCGGTCGCCGTGGTGGAGGGCGCCGTGCCCGAGACCCAGGCCCTGCTCGCGCAACGCTGGGATCACATCTTCTACACGGGCAACGGTCGCGTGGGGCGCGTGGTGATGGAAGCGGCAACGCCACACCTCACGCCGGTCACGCTCGAGCTCGGCGGGAAGAGCCCCGCGATCATCGACGCTTCGGCGAACCTCGAGGTCGCGGCGCGGAGGATCGCGTGGGGCAAGTTCCTCAACGCGGGCCAGACGTGCATCGCCCCCGACTACGTGTTGGTCGCGAGCGGCCTCGAAGACCGGTTCGTCGAGCTCGTCCGCCGGTGCGTGTTCGACTTCTACGGTCAGGACCCGAAGGCGAGCCCGGACTTCGCTCGCATCGTCAACGGCGCGCACTTCGACCGCCTGGTCAAGCTGCTCGACTCCGGTACTCCCGCGGTCGGCGGTGAGCACGACGCGGCGACGCGCTACATCGCGCCTACGGTGCTGCGCGACGTCGTAGCGGAGTCGCCCGTGATGCAGGAGGAGATCTTCGGGCCGATCCTGCCCGTCCTCCCAATCGCCGACGTCGACGAGGCAGTTGCCTTCGTCAACGAGCGGGAGAAGCCGTTGGCGCTCTATGTGTTCGCCGACGACGCGAGCGTGGTGCGCACCGTGCTCGACGGCACGAGCAGCGGAGGTGCGTGCGTCAACGCGACGTTGTTCCACGTCGCGGTCGCCGAGCTGCCCTTCGGTGGCGTCGGCGAGAGCGGCATGGGCGCGTACCACGGCAAGGCGAGCTTCGACGTGTTCAGCCACGCCAAGTCGGTGTTGAAGCGGGCGACGCGCCCCGACCCTGCCCTCGCGTATCCCCCGTACACGGAGCGCAAGGAGAAGCTCACACGCCGGTTCCTCTGAGGAATCTCCCCTGAGGCGCACGACATGACCGATGGCCTTCCCGATGGCTGGGGTGACGACTCACCGCGCGACGACTCGCTGCTTCGGGGCTTCGCCGAGACGTGGGCCGATCTCGCCGAGACCCTGGGACACGCGGGGAGCCATCCCACGGTCCGTACGCCCCACTTCGTGGCCTACGACAGCCATGCGCCGTTCCCGTTCGTGAACGTCGCGGTGCTCCTCCGACCGGTCCACGACATCGCCGATGCCGTACTCGACGAGATCACCGAGTTCTTCGTCTCGGACGACGGCGACACACCGTTCCTCGTATGGTGCGCGACCCCGACACCGCCGTTCACGAACAGGGGTTGGTCGCTGATGGGGCACCCGCCCTTGATGCTCCGCCCCGCCGGTGCAGCCGAGGTCCCCGCCCCCGACGGCGTCGAGATCGTCGCGGTGCGCGACCCGGCCACGCTGGCCGCGTTCGACACGACCCTGGTGGAGGCGTACCCCGTCCCCGGGATGGAGGGCCGCCGCCACTTCGGCGACGGTGTGCTGGACACCCCCGGGTGGCACATGTGGCTGGCCGTCGCCGACGGGCGCCCTGTCGGCACCGCCGCCGCGCGTGTGACCGACCGCTTCGTCGACGTCGAGTGGATCTCGCTGCGCCCGGAGCAGCGCGGCCGGCGGATCGGCGAAGCCCTCACCTGGACCGCGACGCTCGTCGAGCCCGAGCGTCCGGCAATGCTGTTCGCGAGCGACCTCGGCCGGCCGACCTACGAGCGGATGGGCTATCAGATCCTCGCTCGACTTACCCTCTGGGTCGGACGACGCGCTCAGTCGTAGCAGCGCAGCTCGACGACGTTGCCGTCGGGGTCGCGCACATACAGGCTGGTCGCAAGGCCCTGCGCTCCGAACAGCCCGTCGACCGCCCCCTCACCGACGACGTGGAACTGCCCCGAAGCCGCGAGGGCGTGAAGGTCGGTCGCGGCAAGCACGAGGCACAGGTGGTCGAGGTTCGTGCCGTCACGAACGCCTGCGAGCAGATCGATGATCGTGGTCGCGTCGACCCGTACCGAAGGGAACGGTGCCTCCCCCTGGTGCCACTGCTCGACCCGGACGGCTTCGAGCCCGAGCTGTTCGCAGTAGAACGTGAGTGACGCTTCGACGTCGGTGCAGCGCAACACCAGATGATCGAGCCCCAAGACGCGCACCATCCCACGACCCTACTGTCGCGGTCGTGGATCCTGATCTCGTCGTGGAGCCGGTCGCGCCCGACCGTTGGCGTGACGTCGAGCGCCTGTTCGGGGAGCGCGGCGCATCAAGCGGCTGCTGGTGCATGTGGTGGCGCAAGCCGGCGAAGGAGTGGGACCGGGATGCCGGAGCCGTCAACAAGCGGGAGCTGCGCTCACTCGTACGGACCGGTCCGGCCCCCGGGCTGCTCGCGTACCGAGACGACGAACCGGTCGGCTGGGTCGCACTCGCCGCGCGTGACCGCTACCCGCGCCTCCAGCGCTCACGGAACCTCGGGCCGGTCGACGACAGGCCGGTCTGGTTGATCAGCTGCTTCTACATCGATCCACACCATCGCGGGACCGGTGTCGCCACGGCGCTCCTGGCCGAAGCGATTCGGTTCGCAGGCGCGAACGGTGCCCAGGCCGTGGAAGGTGTGCCGATCGACACGAGCGCACGCACACCGGCAAACGCCGATCTCTACACGGGCACCCTGGCAATGTTCCTCGACGCCCGCTTCGAGGAGATCGCCCGCCGGGGCCGGCGCCCCATCGTGCGACGCGTGCTGCGCTGACCCGGTCGCAAGCCGGGCTCAACCCCGGGGAAGCCCGAGGATCCGCTCGGCGACGATGTTCTTCTGGATCTCCGACGTTCCCCCTGCGATCGACGCGGCCTTGCTCCAGAGCCACTGACGCTGCCATTTCCCGTCAGCAGGGACGTCGTGAGCGCCCCGCCACAGGGGTCCGGCTTCACCGCACAGCTCCACCCCTCGACTCGAGAGCGCCTGGGTCATGTCCGTCCAGGCGAGCTTGATCCAGCTGGTCTCGGGCCCCGGCTCGATGCCGCGTGCGAGCCGCGACAGGGTCCGCGTGTTGTGGAGGCGCAGCACGCGCGTCTCGACGAAGGACTGCGCGAGCCCGTCGGAGGTCGCGACGTCGTCGAGCAAGTCCCGCTCGCGTGCGAGTGCGTACAGCTCGTCGAGGAACACCTCGTGCACGACCTGTTCCTTGAACGCGAAGATCGTGCCCCGCTCGTGTGACAACGTCGTGCTCGCGACCGACCACCCGTGGTTGAGCTCGCCGATGAGATGATCCTCGGGGACGAAGACATCGTCGAAGAACACCTCGTTGAACTCGGCTTCGCCGGTGAGCTGCACGAGCGGGCGGACCTCGATGCCGTCAGCTTCCATGTCGACGACGAGATACGAGATCCCCCGGTGCTGCGGCGCCTCGGGGTCGGTGCGGGCGAGACAGATCCCCCATCGCGACCACTGCGCGTAGCTGGTCCAGACCTTCTGACCGTTGAGGATCCACCCGCCCTCGACCGGAGCCGCCCGGGTCGAGAGTGCAGCGAGGTCGGAGCCGGCCCCCGGCTCGCTGAACAGCTGGCACCAGATCTCGCTCGCGTCGAGGATGGGCGGGACCCAGCGCCGCTTCTGGTCATCGGTGCCGAACGCAAGGAGCGTCGGACCGACGTTGTTCACGCCGACGCGGTTGACCGGTTGCGGCGCCCGGGCCCGGGCGTACTCCATGTTGTAGATCGCGACCTCGACCGGCGACGCGCCCCGCCCGCCGTACTCGGTGGGCCAGTGGATGCCGACCCAGCGATCCGCGGCGAGCCGGGCCTGCCACCGGCGCCCCCACGCGACCTCCTCGTCGAGCGAGGTGAACGCGGGCGGGGCCTCGAGGTTGTCGACGAGCCACATCCGGATCTCGCGCGCGAACGCCTCCTCCTCGGGCGAGTACGACAGGTTCACCGGGTCACAGGTCCCAGAACCGCTCGCGCTGGTAGTGCACGAACGACTGATGGAGCGCGCCTTCGTCTTCGACCGTGAGTGGCGAGTATGCGTCGTCCCCGCGCCCGCGCACGAACACCGTGTCACCGTTCACGCGGTCACCGCGCCACTTCTCGTGCACCAACGTTCGCTTCACGATCTTGTTGGTACCGGTGGTCGGCGGGTCGCGCAGCACGCGCACATACCGCGGCCGCCACTTCGGACCGATCGCATCCTGACCATCGAGCCACGTTGCGAACGCATCCGGGTCGAACGACGCGCCGTCGCGCAGCACCAACCCGACCATCACCTGGTCGCCAGCCTGGTCGTCGGGAACGCCGTACACCGAGGCAAGCACGACATCGGGATGACGCGCGATCGCGGTCTCGATCGGCTGGGTCGGGAAGTTCTCGCCGTCGACGCGAAGCCAGTCTGCATTGCGACCGGCGAAGAAGAGGTAGCGGTCGTCATCGATGTACCCGAGATCACCGGTCCAGTACCACCCGAAACGCAACGTGCGCTCGTTGGCTTCGTCGTTGTTGTAGTACCCCTCGAACGGTCCCGCGCCCGCAGTGTTGACGATCTCACCCACGCACTCGTCGGCGTTCACGAGTCGCCCTTCGTCGTCGAACCGGGCACACGGCAGCTCCTGGCCGGCTTCGTCGACCACCTGCACGTTGTCGCCCACTTGGCCGAGCGCACCGGCCCGTTCCTCGGCGTCACGGTTCACCGCGACACCACCCTCGGTCGCGCCGTACGCGTCGATCACGTCGACGCCGAAGCGCCGGGCGAAGGAGTCGACGACCTCCGGCGAGCCTTCGTTCCCGAACGCGACGCGCAGCGAGTTGTCGGCGTCGTCGGGGCGCTCAGGCGTCGACAGTATGTACGCGAGGGGCTTGCCCGTGTAGTTGAAGTAGGTCGAGCCGTAGTGACGCACATCGGCGAGCCATCGCGATGCACTGAAGCGTCGCGCCAGTCCCACGGACGCGCCGTACACGAGCGACGGCGCCCAGCCCACCATCAGCGCGCTCGAGTGGAACAGCGGCATGCAGATGTACCCGGTGTCGTCGGGACCGAGATCCATGATGATGCCCATGCGCGTCCCCGTCACGAGCAGACGCCGCTGCGAGCAGATCACCGCCTTCGGTGCGTCGGACGTCCCGGAGGTGAAGATCAGCGCCCAGAGCGTGTCGGGCCCGGGCTCGAACCCGGCGTCGGCCCCGCTGAATGCACCGAGGGCGTCGTCGAGGTCCGCGCCGAGCGCGATCGCCGGGTCCTGCACCTCGGGATGCCGGTTCGACACGAGGAGCTCGGGCAGACCCGACGCGATGGGCTCGAGCAGCGCCAGGTGCCGCGGTTCGCTGATGACGAGGTCGCAGTCGGTGTGCTGGAGATCGCGTAGCAGGTGCTCGTCGCGGCGGGTGTGGTTCAGGCCGACGACGGCCGCTCCGGCGAGGGCGGCGCCGCCGAGCACGAAGAGGTAGTCCGGGGTGTTGTCGAGCAGCACCCCCACGTGCGTTGCCCGTCCCTGCCTCGAACCTCGGGTGGCCTGCCGCTCCAAGAAGAGGTTCGCGAAGCGGTGACACTCGGCGCCGTACTCACCGTGGGTCCACACCCTCTCGCCGAACTTCACCGCCGGCCGGTCACGGACCTCGGGGTCGGCGGCATTGCGCCGCAACAGCGCGGCGGCGTCGGCCGCAGGCATCGCGGCCTCGCCCGGCGCGGGCACCGAGCGATGGCGGAGACTCGAACCTGACACGCCCGTCAGGCTACCGGTCCGGCCCGTCGGTCCGGCTCCCCCGTCGGTTCGAACACGACCACCGGGATCCGACGGGTCGTGGCGGTCGCGTAGTCGGCGTAACCGGAGTAGACGTCGACGAAGCGGGCCCAGAGCGCGTCGCGCTCATCGTCGGTCGCGTCGCGGGCTCGACCATGGAGGGTGTGCCGCCCGACCTGCACCGTCACCGTCGGGTTCGCGCACAGGTTCCGGTACCAGGCCGGGTCGCGGTCGTGGCCGCCGTTCGACGCCGCGAACGCGTACCCGTCACCCACGGCCAGTGCGAGGAGCGGCCACGTCCGTTCCTTGCCGGTCTTGGCGCCGATCGTCGTGAGCAGCACCGCGGGCGCGCCCCGCATCGACCCGCCGACGCGGCCGCCGCTCACCCGGTACCAGAAGCGGTGCAACGACGAGAACCCTTTCGTGAGCAGCGGGGGCGCCTGGACGAGAGGGTTCTTCGCCATCCGCGCAACCTACCCGGATTCCGAGGGACCGGCACCGTCGGCGGTCAACCACACCGTCATCGCGCCGAGACCGCGATTGGCCCATGCGTAGTACGGCACGAGGGTGACGTCGACCGGCTCCACGGCCACGGAGGTGGTCGCGGGCGCGTACAGGGCGGGGAACGGCACCGCCGGGCGCGTGCCGCGCGCGCGGACGGTCACGACACCGTCGAGCAGGTCGGCGCGCCACTCGGCGACGAGGCGCGCGTGCGTCGCGAGCGCCAGCTCGAGGACGTCGACCCCGGGATGGTCGATTGCCTCCGCGCAGTAGACCAGCGGACCGCGCCGGACCGCGACGCTCCCGCGCGCGGCTTCGACCCGTGGGTGCGCGACGAGCGCTTCCGGCGTCATCGAGAGATCGAGGCTGATCCGATCACCGGCCTCCCAGTGCCGGTGCAGCTCGACGTATTCGCCGGGCTCGGGACGCGGGAGGTGCACGTCGTTCACGCTGATCGTCGGGTCGGTACACCACGCCGGGATCCTCAGGAACACCGATGGACCGGTACCCGCCGGTGCGGCAACCTCGTCCACGGTGATGTCGACCCGCCCGCTCCACGGGTAGTCGGTCGTGACGGTGAGCCCGAGACCAGCCGCCCGCACCGCCGAGGCTGCGTAGAGATGAACCCACAGCCCTTCGGCGCTCGTCCCGTACAGGTAGCCGGGCACCGAGGCGACGAGCCGGTTCACGTTCGGCGGGCAGCACGTGACGGGGTGGAACGGGTGACGCCGGGCCGGGAGGAAGAGCAGGTTGAACCCGGCGAGGTCGTGCATCCACGGGTCCTGCTCGTCGTCACCCGCGTCGGCGAGCGGGTTGACGTAGGACCACTCATCGCCGGCCAACGCCATCCCGACGAGGGCCGCATTGTGGAGCGCGAGCTCGAGCCGATCGGCGAACTCGGCGCGCCCGTCGCGCTGGAGCATCCGCCATCCCCACAGCACGGCCGCGATTCCCGCGCAGGTCTCGGCGTACGCCGAGGCGTTGGGCAGCTCATAACGCCGTCCGACCGACTCGCCGAGCCAGCGACCACCGACTCCACCGGTCACGTAGGAGCGGGTGTCGACCATGCTGGACCAGAGGCGCTCGACGTCGCGTGCGAGCCCGTCGTCGCCGGTATCGAGCACCACGTCGGCGAGCCCGCAGGCGTAGTACTCGGCGCGCACGGCGTGACCCCACAGCTCTCGCAGGCCCGCGTGGTCGACGCGGTCGAGGAACCAGCGGGCCAGCGTGCGGTAGCGATCGTCGTCGGTCTCGCGGGCGAGCTCGACGAGCCCCATCTCGACTCCCGGGTGCGCGTCGGCGTCCTCGCGCCGGCCGGGGCCAAAGGTCGCGTCGAGATGGTCGGCGAGGCGGGTGGCGCAGGCGAGCAGACGGTCCTCGCCGATCACCCGGTGGTGGGCGACGGCGGCCTGGAACAGATGGCCCGCGCAGTAGAGCTCGTGCGAGGTCGTCAGGTCGGCGTACCGGTCGTCGCCGAACGCGGTGTTGAGGTAGCCGTCGGGAGCCTGGGCGGCGACGACCACGTCGACCACAGCATCGAGTCGCTCGCGGAGCCCCGGATCGGCGACGGTGGCCGACGACCATGCGGCACCCTCGATCCACTTGTAGAGGTCCGAGTCGCTGAACCACAGCCCCCGCCGCTCGGCGGTGACGGCCCCGGAGATCCGCCGGAAGTTGTCGACGACCCCTTCGGCCTCGAGCCGTTCGAGCAGCGCGGCGATGCCACGGCGGTTGGCCGCCATCCGGTCGGCCCAGAACCCCGCGTGCATCGTCACGTCACCGAGCGGGACGCTGCGCAACCGGGCCGCACGGCTCGAGTCGGTTCGAGTGACGCCGCTCACCGCGCTCATCGTGGCACGTCGACACGCCTGCCTCCGGCCCGATGGGCTGCTCTGCCCGGGGTGAGCGCGCGGCCCGTAGGCTCCTGCTCATGGAGGATCGGCTCACGCGGGCGCTGTACCTCGAGATGACCGAGACCGAGGCCGGCGCCTACGGCCGCGAGCGCGTGCCCGAAGTGCTCGCCTTGGAGGGGGCGGAGCGGGCCACGTGGTGGGAGAACGTCAAGCGCGACCGTAACGACCTGCCGCGCGTGCTCCCTGAGTTCGACCGGCTCGGTGTGTACGAGGTCGACGACACCTTCGTCGCACCCGACGCACCGGAGGGGGTCATCGGCCACCACTTCCGGCGCACCCCGCGCCCCGGGCAGGGAAGCCTGTCAGGCCAGAAGACGATCGGACTCTCCCTCGTGCTCATCAGCCCGACCGAGCCCGAGCGGGCCCAGGAGCTGCGCGACTGGGGCGACTTCGTGCACATCCGCCACATCGCGCAGGTCGGCGTCCCCGGGTACACCATGATCACGCCGTACGAGAACGTCACCGGCGGCGACCCCCGCTTCCTGCACTTCTACGAGATGGACACCGACGATCCCGAGGTCGCGTTCAAGGCGATGACCCCCCTGGTCGCGGAGCGCATCGGCGCGTGGGGCTCCGACGCGTTCAAGGCCTGGGGTTGGTGCGACGCGCTCCGCATCATGTACGTGAACACGTTCCGGCTCGTCGGTGAGCAGATGACATGAGCGACAGCCAAGATGGGAGTGGGGCGATCTTCGATGTCATCCGTGGACAGCGGGCCTGCCGCGACTTCTCGAATCGTCCGGTCGACGACGACGACGTGGCGCGCGTGCTCGACGCCGCGACCTACGCACCGAGCGCCGAGAACCGCCAGCCCTGGGTGTTCGTCGTCGTTCGTGACGACGCGACGCGTGCACAGATCCACGACCTGACACTGCGCGCCTGGCAGGGCGGCGCGCGCGCGGGCGCAACGCAGCGACTCGACGCGTCGTTGCTCGCTGACGTCGACCACGGCATCGCCGGCGGTGGGTACCGGAGGGCACCGGTGCTCGTGGTCGTCGCGGCCGACGGCGAACGGGCCTATCCCTCGACGTTCGGGTCGTCGATCTTCCCTGCGACCCAGAACCTGCTGTTGGCGGCGACGGCACTCGGCCTCGGCTCCGCCCTCACGACGATCACCACCGCGTTCACCGACGGGCTGCGCGCCCTGCTCGGACTGCCGGACTACGTGGTCCCCCTCGCCGTGGTCCCGCTGGGCCACCCGGCCCGTCCCCTCGGGCCGCCCCGGCGCGAGCCGTTCGCGCAGCACACGCACCGCGATCGCTTCGGCACCCCCTGGTAGCCGTCCGCCTTCGCTCGCTCCGTGAACTTCGGGTGACGGATTCGCCCGTTCGAGGAGCCGCTTCGGTCACGAGATCGTCGCCATGACGAACCCACCGGCGAGCTAGATGTACTCGGCCAGGACGTTGGTGACGGGTTTGCTCTGAAGGGAAGACCTCCGGTGCAGTGGAGATTGCCGTCTTCACCAACCGGAG
>Ga0209048_10000068_pt1 | contig 94487 bp, 104 predicted proteins | sample FrelakmetCRP12CR_FD_187146 | JGI IMG/M metagenome (GOLD analysis project Ga0209048, IMG submission 187146) | Freshwater lake sediment microbial communities from the University of Notre Dame, USA, for methane emissions studies - CRP12 CR (SPAdes)... | ecosystem: Environmental > Aquatic >...
GCCCCAAACAATGACATCGCTGAAGGATGATCACCCATACCGGGAAGAGAACGTGCCGGAGGTCCACTCATATCCGGGCGCACCAAATCCATAAGGCCCGAGCGTCCCCACCAAGCGTTGCTATCGAATCCAGGCTTATTCGCCTCCTCGCCAACTTCTCCATATCCCGTAAACGAAGCGTAGATGAGACGTGCATTGAGCGGCGAGAGGTGTTCATAGGTCACACCAAGACGTTGGCGCACGTCGGGAGGAAAATTTGTGATGAACACGTCGGCCTTTGATACGAGGCGGTATATAACTTTTTGCCCTTCAACTTTGGAGAGATCGAGTGCCAAACTTTTCTTGTTTCTCGATTCGAGTATCCAAGCATAATTATGTCTGCTCACGGGATAACCGGGCATCGAAGGCAACGATCGGTATGGATCCCCCGTACCGGGCGGCTCTATTTTTATGACTTCCGCTCCAAAATCTGAAAGGACGGTTGCTGCAGCCGGAGCTGCAATGAAGCTCGCGCAGTCGATGACCTTCAATCCCTCGAAGATTCTCGGCTCCATCTCCTGACCCTTACAATTGCCCGAAGCTTTTTATCGACCTTATTTCTAGCCGTAACTGTAACTCGTTCAAATTTTTAATACATCATGGAATGGCCGCCAAGATTCGGTTCTTCGCATTCTCAATCTTTATTGTTGGTATATATAATCATCTGACGAATTTTGTTCATGAACAGAAAGGTTACTATTGCATTGGTGCAATCCTGGCCTAGCTGGGGTAACCGTGACCGCATGTTGCCAGTGTCGGTGTTCCCTAATTCAATCAAGAGTACAGGTTTAATATCCAATTTCGATCCCGAGTGGCCTGTTCATTTTTTATTTCTTGAGTTTCGGTCGCCGTGAGTTTTTTTTCAAAGTGAGTTGTTTAAGCGCTGCCTCTTCTGCAGCAAGAAGCCTCATAATTTTTCGACGTTGCATCTCGCCGATCGCGACATCAAGAAGCTTTCGATAATGGTCAATATTTTGCCGGCAAATAAAAACTTCCATTTCATCTGCCCTCCAACACCGCATAAATTGACACGTCAAATATTCGACTAACGTGATCTTGATCAGCGCGGGCGCAACTGCCGCTTGAATGCGTCCCAATTTGGTAATTGAAATAACGTCCCGGTCGCTTTGCGACAACGAGTCAATATTGAATGTTGCGCTTCCTAAAATCGGATGTCTAGAGTAGTGAAAGTGAGCGCTCTCTTGTAAAGGTGAAATAAAATAGATGTTTTGCACACTTCCCTTGTGGGGAGAGGCGCTGTGAAAGCTTCATGTTTTTTTGAGGTCTTTATTTCTTTGGTCAAGGTGCTAATGACGTGAAGCCGAAATTCTTGACTCTGTGCCTTGGCGACCTGTTCGATTAAACTCTTCACACTAATCAACCAAGCGTTGATACTGGTTCAGCTCCATTGATGGCCTTATCGGCAGAAGTCATTTTTCAGGTGTCATATGACGCTTTCTGTTGATCTGTTCTGGTCTTTTCGCAGCCCGTACAGCTATTTGGCGCTGCCGAAGACAGCCCAGCTCGTGGCCGATTATGACCTTACTATTAACGCCCGACCAGTCTATCCACTTGCCGTTCGCGACCCTGGATTCTTTAAGCGCACGAATCCACTCTTTGCCCGCTACGTCTTCCTTGATAGCCAGCGTGTTGCGCAGCGCGAAGGAATCCCCTTCCGATTTCCCCGACCGGATCCCATTGTACAAAATATGACAACGCTTGAAGTGGCTGCCGAACAGCCACTCATCTGTCGGGTTACGCGGTTGGGCGCGGCGGCGCAAATTCGCGGACGAGGATTGCCATTCATTCATGAAATAAGTCGAGTCCTTTGGGATGGCAGTGTCGATCGATGGGATCAGGGTGACCATCTAGCTAGGGCTACAGCCCGCGCAGGTTTGGACCTTGACGAGCTAGACGCGGCAATCACGGTCGACACCGCCAAATATGACGCTGTCATCGCCGAGAACGAGCGTGATCACTTGCGTTCGGGGCATTGGGGTGTGCCGACCTTCGTCTTCAATGGCGAGCCATTCTTCGGACAGGATCGGATTGACCTTCTGATCTGGCGTCTCACGCAGCACGGATTGACCGCGAGAAGAAAGGTATAACTCCTTCTATCGACGACAATCAGTCAGCATGAAGTTACAGCTGATGACTGGTATGGCGAGACTTAATTAGTCCAAGGCTGACGAAAATTAGCTTTGATTGATACAGATCAAAATCAGCTCAGGACAGGTTGGTAAGCTTAAATAATGATGCGCTGAAAAGTTAACTGCATCAATTGTCATGAGCTATTTTCATGGCCCATAAACAAGTCCTGTTCCGCTCTGCCGCACGTGAAAAAATTCTGCGTGGCGTTACGCAACTCGCAGATGCGATTCGGGTGACGCTGGGGCCGCGATCAAAATCGGTGTTGATCGAGAAGAAGTGGGGCGCTCCGATCGTCTGCAATGACGGCGTGACCATTGCCAAGGAATTTGACCTCAAGGACGCCGAGGAGAATCTCGGCGCGCGGATGTTGCGCCAAGCAGCTGAGAAGACAGGGGACATGGTTGGCGACGGGACCAGTACCTCAACGATTCTGGCTCACGCCATATTTGCTGACGGCGTCCGCAACGTTGTTGCGGGTGCAAGTGCGATCGAAATCAAGCGCGGTCTGGATCGCGGCGCAAAGTGTGCGATCGAAGCGTTGCGCGCTCTGTCGCGGCCCGTGTCGACACGCAAGGAAAAGGCACAGGTCGCCGCAATCTCGGCCCATAACGATACGACAATTGGGGAACTCGTCGCCGACGCAATGGATAAAGTTGGTGGCGAAGGTGTGATTACCGTCGAGGAATCCAAGACGACCGAAACGGCCCTTGATGTCGTGGAGGGCATGCAATTCGACCGCGGCTTTCTTTCGCCCTACTTCATTACCAATCCGGACAAGATGGAGGCCGTGATGGAGGATTGTCTGATCTTGCTTTCGGATCGCAAGATCAGTGTCCTCAACGATATGGTCCCTTTGCTTGAACAAGTCTTGAAGTCAGGGAAGCCATTGCTGATCGTGGCTGAAGAGGTTGAAGGCGAGGCGCTCGCTACGCTGATCGTCAATCAAATCCGTGGCTCACTGAAAAGCTGCGCTGTTAAGGCGCCCGGATTTGGTGATCGTCGCAAGGCGATGCTGCAGGACATGGCGGTGCTGACCGGCGGACAGTTCATTTCCGAGGAATTGGGTCTTAAGCTTGAACATGTGAAAATTGAGCATCTCGGGCGCGCTAAGCGCATTGTCGTCGACAAGGACGATACTACGATCATTGGCGGTGCTGGAGATCGCAAGCTGATCGACGGTCGCGTCGACCAGATTCGTCGCGAAATCGAAAAGACGACCAGTGACTACGACCGTGAGAAGCTGCAGGAGCGACTGGCGAAATTGTCAGGAGGCGTCGCCGTAATCCGTGTCGGAGCTCCCTCCGAGGCAGAGATGAAGTCGAAGAAGGAGGCTTTAGACGATGCCATCAGCTCTACCAAGGCCGCGGTCGCCGAAGGCATCGTTCCCGGTGGTGGCTTGGCGCTCCTGCGTTGCGTCGAGGTCTTGGCGCAGGAGGAGGCGAAGTGCGAAGGGGATGAACGGACCGGCGTGCAGATCCTTAAACGCGCACTTGAGGCACCGACGCGTCAAATCGCTGAGAATTCCGCGACCGATGGTGGAGTCGTGGTTGCACGTATGCTCGAAGGAAAGGGCAATTACGGCTTCGACGCAGGACGTAAGGAATATGTCGACTTAGTCGAGGCAGGCATTATCGATCCGACCAAGGTGGTCCGTATTGCCCTTGAAAATGCAGTGTCGGTCGCTAGCGTATTATTATTGACAGAAGCGACGATGACCGAGATCCCGGAGACAAAAAGGGAGCATGCCCCGGAACCGGAAATGGCGATGTGAGACTGCAGGATCAAGTGCAACCAGTAGATTGGTTAGCTTCCTCCTCCGACGAACTTGCCTAGCGCTACCTAATGGGTCCAGGGCAATTTTTGGCGGATTTATTTCCGCGAATTCGATTGCATGACAAACAGCTTTTGGCTCTACTTCGGTCGTTGCAGAGCGGCTTGATAACGGTCGCGCACTATCCGGGAGTCGCTTTATGGCAGTCGTCGCCAACAAACAGTTTCTTCTTGCTTCTCGCCCCGAAGGCGAACCGAAGCCCAGCAACTTTAAGCTTGCGCAAGTCGAGGTAAAGGGCCCAGGAGAGGGCGAGGTTCTTTTAAAAACGCTTTGGTTGTCGCTAGATCCTTATATGCGCGGCCGTATGAGTGCCACAAAATCCTACGCGAAGCCGGTCGAGATCGGTGAAGTGATGGTCGGCGGCACGGTGAGCGAAGTCATCGTTTCAAACCATAAGGAGTTCAAGCCCGGCGACATCGTGCTCTCCTATGTAGGTTGGCGGGAATATGCCCTTTCGAATGGCGTGGGTCTCATAAAGCTCGACCCGAAAAAAGCCCCCGTGCAGACTGCTCTCGGCGTACTTGGAATGCCGGGCATGACTGCATATACGGGCCTACTCACCATTGGCCAGCCTAAACCGAAAGAAACGGTGGTCGTCGCGGCGGCAGCAGGTCCGGTTGGTTCCGCAGTCGGGCAAATCGCTAAGATCAAAGGGGCGCGCGCCGTCGGTATCGCGGGTGGCAAGGACAAGTGCGATTACGTTGTGAAGGAACTCGGCTTTGATGCCGCGATCGATCATCGCTCACCTAATATGGCGGCAACGCTGAAGGAAGCCTGCCCAAATGGGATTGATGTCTATTTTGAAAATGTTGGCGGCGCCGTTTGGGACGCAGTGTTTCCGTTGCTCAACGATTTCGCGCGTGTACCCGTTTGTGGAATCGTTGCGCACTACAACGACACGACTTTGCCTGTTGGACCGGACCGCACTCCGCTGCTTATGGGAGCGATATTGCGGAAGCGTCTGACACTGCGGGGCTTTATTGTCTGGGATTTCGCTGCACAGGCGCCCGATTTCTACCGTGATATGGGTCAGTGGCTGCGTGAAGGCAAAATCAAGTACCGCGAGGATATTGTTGACGGGCTTGAAAAAGCGCCGGAAGCTTTCATGGGCGTGTTAAAGGGAAAAAATTTCGGCAAACAGTTGGTGCGCGTTGCCGGCTAGCGGCCGATTTTTTCGACCGATTTCACACGACCCGCTTCAAGAACGACGACTATCTTCGCAAATCGTTCAATTTCATCGCGGGCATGGCTCACATAGAGAATCGGGATCCTCGCCGTGGCCACGAGTTTCTCAAGATAGGGCACAATTTCCTGTTTCCGCGCCTGATCGAGCGATGCAAGCGGTTCATCCAGGAGAAGAGCGCTAGGATCGGCGAGCAAGGCGCGACCAATTGCGACACGCTGGCGTTCGCCGCCGGAAAGTGTACGCGGCCGGCGAGAGAGTAAAGCTTCCAATCCGAGCAGCTGTGTAACTTCCTCTAGTTGCGTTCCTGGTCCGCGTCTCGCAATCCAGCGGCCGTAAAGAAGATTTTGCCTGACGTTGAAATGCGGAAAAATGCGGCTCTCTTGAAATACGACCCGGACATTGCGGTGGTGAACAGGAACTTCAATCGCGTTTTCTGAGTTGAATAGCTGCTTTCCACCAACCGCAATTTTCCCGCAATCGGGTTGGAGCAAACCTGCGATGGCATTTACAACGCTCGTTTTTCCCGCTCCAGAAGGTCCGCATAGCGCCGTCACCGGGGCATTACTCTTAAAGGTCACGTCGAGTAAGAAATTACCGAGCTTTTTTTCGAATGCGACATCGAACATTTTTAGCCCGCGATTCGTGCGGCAATTCGCCGTGAAAGAAATTCGGAAATGACAAGAGCCGCCAGCGAAATCACGATGGCCACGGCAACCAGACGAGCCGCGTGCAAATCGGCGCCCGGAACTTGCGTATAGGTATAAATTGCCGTCGGAAGCGTGCGGGTCTCACCGGGTATGTTCGAAACGAACGTGATAGTGGCACCGAATTCGCCGAGGGCCTTGGCAAAGGCAAGCACAAGTCCCGCAAGAATTCCCGATAGGGCTAGTGGCAGCGTAACGGTCAAGAAAACGATTGCTGGATTCGCTCCGAGCGTGCGGGCGGCGTCCTCAAGCCGGCGGTCAGTGGCTTCGAAAGAAAGCCGAATCGCGCGCACGAGCAAGGGAAATCCCATTACTGCTGCGGCAAGAGCAGCGCCCGTCCAGCGGAAGGAAAACACAATGCCGAGCGAAGATTCCAGAAACTTGCCGGCGGGTCCTTTTTTTCCAAATAGCAATAGGAGCAGATAACCGGTCACTACCGGCGGCAATACGAGCGGAAGGTGCACGAGGGCGTCCAACAAAAACTTTCCAGGAAAGCGCCAACGCGCCAGTGCGTAGGCCGCGAGCGCCCCGGTCGGCAGGCTTGCCAGCGTGCCGATGCTCGCAACCCATAAACTAAGGCGGATTGCCTCGAGTTCGTCTGCGGTGAAATTGAACCAGGTATTCATTAGCTCGACGATTTCGTAGTGAACGGTCTGAAACCATTTTTTTCAAAGATCAGCTTCGCTTCTGATCCGGAGAGATAGCGAAAGAATTGCTCGGCTCGGGGATTTTTTGAACTGGCCGTTATTGCCGCCGGATATACGATCGGCGGGTGACTGTCGGGCGGGAACGTGCCGACGATTTTCAGGCTTGGCTCGGTCATTGCGTCCGTTATGTAGCCAATTCCGAGCGGACTTTCGCCGCGCGCGACGAAAGCTAGCGCGGCGCTCACGTTTTCCGCTTCCGCCAGCCTGTGTGAAACGGAACTCCAGACGCCAAGATTCTCAAGCGCGGCCTTTGCATATTTCCCCGCCGGTACGCTTGCCGTATTGGCCAACGCAAGCCTGCCATCGCCAAGCAGCTCAACAAGCGGAAAATTTGGCACGATGTTGATATTATTCTTGTTCCAGTCCTTGGAGGCGATCAGCACGATCGAATTGCCGAGCAAATTTATGCGCGTACCGACCTTCACGAGATTTTTCTTCTCAATGTAATCCATCCAGTCGAGATCGGCGGAAATGAACAGATCGGCGGGCGCGCCTTCTTCGATTTGCTTTGCGAGCGTATTGCTGGCCGCGTAGCTAATTTTAATTGGAGCGCCGAATTTCAAGGTCCACGCAGAGGAAATTTCATCGAGTGCATTCTTCAAGCTTGCAGCAGCAAAAACAACAACCGATGATTCTTTCCCGGCCGCCGACGATAGCATCGCGGGAGCCGACAGAATGTAGGCTAAAATAGTAAAAGCCGCGCCGATTTGTGAGCGCATGATATTATCTCACGAGGCATAAGCCACGTTTCGTGTTGAAGTTGAGAATGCTGCTACTTGTTCCGTCGAACGAGCGCAGGATCCATATCCGCCTTCTCCGGCGGGCTGCAGCGTGCGGTACACAAAATCTTGGCTGGAATATCGGTTCGGTGCAAGCCCGGGATGATCAACATGCGAATCAAGTCCGCGTCCGTTGAAGTGCACGGATACGTTCAGCGAGAGACATCGGGCTATCACCGCCGTTTGTTTCGGCAGGCTCAGATTCGCGTCCACCCCCATTTTGCCGACCGCCTGATACCGTGCGCTGATCCAGAATACGTTGAATCGGCGACGTCGTTCCTTCGAGATTGGCCGCAAGCCTGACGACTTCGGCCGCCACGTCATTGATCCGCTCGCGCAAGAGCGCGCTTTCAACCCGCTCGTTCTGCCAGGTTGATTCGGCTTGCTTCTTCAGCGTTGCGATTTCCTGCTGCAAGCGATCGCGATCTTCACGTACCTGCGCAAGCGCGCCTTCATTCATAGATTTCTCCGATTTCAAGGCCTCAATCGTGATGTTGAAAGAGCGGGTTAGATTTTCAACTTCGCGATGGAGAGCGAGCGCCTCCGCTCGGCTATTTTCGATCTGTTGGTGTGCCTCAGCTAGCTCGGCCTCGCGTCGCGAGATATGGTCTGTGAGGTTAACTTCGCGCTGTGCGGCGAGATCAGCCTGACGACGTGCCTCAGCTTCAAAATTCGCAATGTTGCGCGAAAGATTTTCGGCCTGTGCTTTGCCTTGCGTCGTTAGGCTTTCCATTTCTGCAACACGAGATAACAGCCTCTCGACGTGGCTACGTTCATCAACAAGCTCGCGAGATGCACGATCGGCGGCACCTCGCTCTTCGACCATGCGCTCTTCGGTAGTAGCCACTTCGCGTTCCAGGGTTGCAATTTGATCTTTTAAACTACTGCACTGATTTTCAAGCGCGGCGATCTGCAGCTGCTTGCTGTCAGACTCTGCTATCTTATCGGTGAGCGTGCGGGCAACCTGCGCAATCTCGGAAGCCATTTGGGCGAGCTGGGCTTCGGCCTCATGTAGTTCCTTTGATTTTAGCGTGAGTTCTTCTTCGGTGCTTGCCAGTTTTTCACGGAGCATTCCCTCTTGCGCCTCAAGCGAAACAATTTTGGCTGCCTTCTCTTCAGTTTCGGTTTTCAGGCGGCGGATCGTATCGTTCTTGCGGCCGAGCTCGGCGAACTGCTCTGTGGTCTTGAACTTCAATTGTTCGACGCTCGTTTCAAGGCGGCGAGTCGACATCGCGAATTCAGCGCGCAATTGATCCTTGTCCGCTTGAATTTCGGCCATCGAGACCGGGATCGCACCTTCGATGCGTTTAGTCGTGAGACGGACAGCTCGATGCCAAACAGCCGAAAGCAGCACGAGGGCGACCAAACTCGCGGTTAAAAAACCAAGGGCGAAAAACATGATCATTTCGATCATGCTGCGAGCCTCACACAACGAACCAAGATATCGCCCTCGAGTGACACGTACGCGACCGACCTTGCTATAGTAACCAATTATTAACCTTAGCGGGAGGCCGAAATACGGCCTCCGATAAATCATCGTAACCGTTCCAGGGCCATAGCTAAAACGAATTACGTTATAGTGGGTTCCAGGTTGCCTTTGGCGTAAACTTCAAATAGCCGATATTGGCTCCGAGCCGCAGGCCAATGCCCGAGCGAATTGGCACCACGACCATATTGTCCATAGTGAGGGCTGTCGCGCCAAAGCCTCCTACCAAATAGGCGGATCCGGAAATGCCCGCGAAGCGAGTGAAAATGGCATCGACTCGGGGCATTTTGTAAACCAGCATCATAGTTCTCGCCCCGTCAGCGCCGAGGTCGAAGCCGAGCGAGGGGCCCTGCCAGAACACCTTCATGTCGCCGGCGTTGCGCGTATAAAGCATGCCTTCCCCGTATCGCAGGCCGACCGAAATAGCGCCTGAGGCTTCCTGGCCGAGAATGTAGCCGTTCGGCTGACCCCACTTATTGAACGCTTGCTCGATGACCAAGGCGAGGTCACGGGAAACCGTACCAAAGAATTGATGCCCGGCATTAATCAACTCATTCGAGGAATAGGGAGTGGGTTGTTGGGCTTGTACGGTCGAGCTGGTGAAAAAGATTGCGATCAGGAAGGCAGTCGCGCGTAGGAATGACATGCGAGTTCTCCAACTGAAATAAGATCGATCGAAAGTCGGTTTGGCCTTTTAACCGCCCGGACATCCCAACCGGTAATGTTGGCGGACGGATCGATTACGCCGACGAATCACCGCGGAAACTCTCTTTTTAGTCTGGCGGGTCGACGGCTAAAAGGAAATCCTATTGTAATGCATTTTTGGAGTAGGTGGATTAATGAAACTTGCATAGGCACGGTCTTGGCCTATTCGCGGCTTTCTGGAGATTGTTCTACCGAATGCCATACCGAATTCATGCGGTGTCGGATGGCTTATGGGAAATAGCACTGCATTTGCGGTGAACCCGACGAATATATGAAGCGCTTCTGCAGCTACGACCCCTTGGCAGTTGCGCCCCGGCCGTCGGCAGAAAGTTTCCCATCCCGTTATACGGCGACCGTTTATTGTTATTCGCGAAAAAAGAAGACTGGAAAATTTTTTCCCTAGCCCTGAGGAATGGATCGCGGTAGCGGAAGCTACCAGGTCGAAGCTTGCACGAATCTCGCTCACTGATCGGGTTTTGCACCCCAAGCGACGAACGCCTCCAGGCGGAACTTCTTGTCTTTTCGACCGTAATGGATCGGCTGGCCATCAGGCGTCTCTACTCTACCGCCCGCGGCGTTAAGTAGGGCATGGCCGGCAGCCACATCCCATTCGCTGATGGAGGTAAGCCGCGGGTATACATCGACTTCTCCTTCCGCCATTCTCACAAACTTGAGCGAGGATCCGAGAACCAGACGCCCCTTGATTGGGAGTGTGGAGAGAAACGCTTCGCTTGCTTTATCGGGAAAGGAGCGGCTTACAGCTGCAACAAGCTTGGAAGGTCGAGCACGCGCGCGAATGCGCGAAGTATTTTTCAAATCAAAGGATGCGCCGGGCGCAAGCGGTGCACGAAAAGCCATACCTTCAGCTCCCGCATAAACGACGCATTCCGCCGGGGCGTAGATCGCGCCAAGAATGGGAACGCCGTGCGCTATCAAACCTACATTGACCGTATACTCGTCGCGTCCGGCGATGAATTCGATCGTGCCATCGAGCGGATCGATGAGGAGAAATTCTTTGCCCGGCTCGGGTATATCGCCGTGCGAGACTGACTCCTCTGCGATGAAAGGCACGCCGGGCAGAAGCCGCGCAAGCCCCTCACGTAAAATTTCTTCCGCCGCAATATCCGCCGCTGTCACGGGACTGCGATCCGGCTTCTCGCGAGCACCAAGGCTGCTTTTCGCAATATCAAGGATTTTTCCGCCAGCCAAAGCCATTAGCTCAGTGAGCGGACTGAGCAGATGTGTAAGCTCGCCGTATCCACGCAAATGACTTCTATCTGTCATGCTTAGTCCAAGGCTGGCATGGCTAGCTGCGGCGGTGTATCACACGCAGCCTCTTGGGACACGCAGCGATTCGTTCTTGCGAGCTTGAGCACCATGAACAAGCCGATCAATCTCGACGCCCTCGACCTTGCGGCACTGATTTCGTCGCGGGTTTGCCATGACGTCATCAGTCCGGTGGGCGCGATCGTCAATGGCCTCGAAGTGCTGGATGACGAGCAAGACGAAAAGGCGAAAGCGCCCATCATCGACCTTATCCGGAAGAGCGCGGGTCAGGCATCCGCCCGGCTGCAATTTGCGCGGCTTGCCTTCGGGGCTGCCGGTTCAGCTGGGGCCCAAATTGATCTCGGCGACGCCGCCGCAGTGGCTAAGGGCTTTCTAGAGGACGATCGGCTGAATCTCACCTGGAACTTGCCACGTACGCTGCTCCCGAAGAACCGGGTAAAGCTTTTGCTCAATCTTCTAATGATCGCTTCCAGTACGATCCCCCGAGGAGGCAAACTCCAAGTGGACCCGGTCGGCTCGGGAGAAACAATGGGCTTTCGGCTGCAGGCCGAGGGACCGAATTCGCGGATACCACCCAAGGTTGAGGCGCTCCTTGCGGGTACTCCCGAAGAACCCTTGGATGCTCATGTCATCCAGCCTTTTTACGCCGGCATGATTGCCCGCGCGGCTGGGCTGAAAGTCTCGATTGTCTCTGAAGGTGACGCGATCGTGCTCACGGCCGTGCCCTGAAACTGGATGAAAACACCCGATCTTTAAAAGGTATTAGGGTGAGAACTCTCCTCGCCGTTTCAAGCAAATTTAACCGTTAAGGCCTGAACATCGCCGCCGATGTGGCGTGGTCTCGGCCAAGGGACCGGCGCCGTCTTTGCGCAGCGTTTCTTCGGCGATTGGGCCTGTCATGGACGACCTTCTTCGCGAATTTCTGATCGAAACGAACGAGAATCTCGACGTGGTGGACGTCGAACTGGTTCGCTTTGAGCAGGAGCCGCAAAACAACGAAATCCTGGCCAACGTTTTCAGGCTGGTTCACACGATTAAAGGCACTTGTGGCTTTCTCGGGTTGCCGCGGCTGGAAGCGCTTGCCCATGCTGCTGAAACCTTGATGGGCAAGTTTCGTGATGGGCTACCAGTCACAAGCGATGCCGTCTCGCTGATCCTGGCAACCATCGATCGCATCAAGCTAATTCTCGGTGAACTCGGCCGTAACCAGGCCGAACCTCCCGGCAATGACGAAGATCTCGTTAGCAAGCTTATTTCGATCTCGAAAGTGAAGAGCTTTAAGAGAGAGAGTATTTTCGACATGTCGGTGGCGCAGAGGTTGGAGCGGTCGCTGCGTCCTGGCGAAAGTTCGCTTGAGCGTTCATTCCGCGAAACGCCGCAACACGGGATATCGTCAGAGGAAGTGGCTGAGGCTGAAGTATCCTCATTGGAAGGCCCTGAAAAGCACCCAGCGACACGCCGCACGAAAATTCGCCGCGAAAGCGAAAAGCGCGAAGAGGAAGCGCAGACGCACACACTGCGCGTGCGAGTGGAAACTTTGGAACGTTTGATGACGATAGTTTCGGAGCTGGTGCTTACGCGCAACCAGTTGCTCGAAATCATGCGGCGCAATCAGGACACGGAATTCAAAGCGCCGCTAGAGCGACTTTCAAATGTTACTGCCGAATTGCAAGAAGGCATAATCAAAACACGAATGCAGCCGATCGGAAATGCCTGGTCAAAGCTGCCGCGCATCGTGCGCGATCTTGCCTGTGATCTGCACAAGAAAATCGAAATTGAATTTCACGGCGCTGAGACCGAACTTGATCGCCAGATACTAGAATTCATTCGCGATCCGCTTACACACATGGTGCGGAATGCGGCGGATCATGCGCTCGAATCTCCAGAAGAACGCCGTGCCGCGGGCAAATCCGAGAGTGGTCTAATCCGTCTTTCGGCCCATCAAGAGGGCGGACAGATCTTCATTGAAATTGCTGACGATGGCCGTGGACTCGATACGGATTGCATTCGCGCGAAAGCATTGAAGCAAGGCCTGATCTCTAATGCTGACAGGTTCACCGACGCGCAAATTCACAAGTTTATTTTCGCGCCCGGCTTTTCGACGGCGGATTCCGTAACAAATATTTCGGGCCGCGGTATTGGCATGGACGTGGTGAAGACCAATATCGATCAGATCGGCGGGAACGTTGATTTTAAGTCAGTGATGGGAAAGGGCACCACTTTCACGATCAAAATTCCGACGACGCTTGCCATCGTGCCGGCGTTGATCGTTGAAGCGGCAGGCGAACGCTTTGCCATTCCGCAAGTTGCTATAATAGAACTAGTTCATGTCAGCTCAAATTCGAAGCATCACATCGAACGAATCAAGGATGCACCCGTGCTTCGGCTGCGGAATAGGCTGCTTCCGCTCGCGTATTTAAATTCTCTCCTTTGTCTCAAGGATAAGGCGCCGTTGAGCGATGAAGCCTTCATCGTCGTAATGCATGCTGGAATACGGGCACTCGGCATCGTCGTCGACAAGCTATTTCATACTGAAGAAATCGTCGTGAAACCGATGTCTTCCAAGCTTCGCGATATTCCGGTGTTTTCTGGTAATACAATTCTTGGCGATGGCTCCGTTATCATGATCATCGACCCAAATGGCGTTGCGGCGACGTTCGGTGAGAATCTCGAAGAACCCGAAAGCGCAGAGCAGGAAAAACTTCAGGAAGCGACTCCCAAAGAAATCGATCATCCCATTTCATTTTTGGTTTTCCGCGCCGGTTCGAGTGAGCCGAAGGCGGTTCCGCTTTCGCTCATCGTGCGGCTTGAAGAGATCGACGCAAAAGAAATCGAGCACTCGAATGGGCAGCATCTTGTGCAGTATCGTGGCGGCTTAATGCCGCTCGTGCCGGTCAATGCCGAAGTGAAAATTCAAAGCAAAGGGCGGCAGCCTTTACTCGTTTTCATGCACTCGGATCGCGCGATGGGGCTCGTCGTCGACGAGATTGTTGATATCGTCGAAGACAGGCTCAATATCGAAATTGGCAGCAACAATTACGGCGTTCTTGGTTCCGCGATTATCGGTGGGAAAGCCACTGAAATCATCGATATCACTTATTTCCTATCGCGGGCTTTCCCAGACTATTTCGTTCGCAAAGACATTGGTCGCGATGGTGCGAAGAGCCGTCTTCTATTTGTTGATGATTCTGCGTTCTTTCGGAACATGTTGACACCCGTTTTAGAAGCCGCCGGCTACGATGTGGCGATAGCCGCGAGCGGCGCTGAGGCTCTTGAATTGATCGAAAAAGATTCTCGTTTCGATGCCATCGTGAGCGATATCGAAATGCCGGGGATGGATGGCTTTGAACTGGCAGCGGTACTTCGCGCTGATCCGCGAATGACCAGTGTACCAATAATCGCGCTCACATCTCATACGTTTCTGGCTATGCGGGAACGCGAGGTGCAAGCCAGCTTTGATCATTTCGTTGCGAAGTTCGATCGGCAGGGTCTAATCGCAGCCCTGAAACAAGTGCCGCAGGAACTAAAGGCAGCCTAATGCAAAATCAATCCGAAAGAGAATTCGTGACCGTGATGGTTGGAGGGCAATTGTTCGGTCTATCGATCGACCGCGTGCACGACGTATCCAAGGTGGACCGATGGACGCGCGTCCCACTGGCGCAGCCGGAAATTGCTGGCGTGCTTAATTTGCGCGGAAATATTGTGACTGCGATCGATATGCGTCGGCGGCTCGATCTTTCTCCCATAGAGGAGGGCGAAAGCCACATGATGATTGGCGTCGAATATCACGGCGAATTCTATGGGCTTCTCGTCGATCAGGTCGGCGAAGTGCTGAAAGCTGCCACTGAGCAATGGGATCCCAATCCGGCCAATCTCGATCCGTACTGGGCAAGCATTGCTGCGGGCATCTACCGTCTCGAAGATAAATTAATGATCGTACTCGATGTAGACCGTGTGCTTGATATTCAATCCCGCAGACGTGCTGCGTAAACATTTCAACAAGGAGTGAAACGATGAAACGTTGTTTAATTATCGATGACTCGAGTGTCATCCGAAAAGTCGCGAGGCGAATCCTTGAAGGATTCGGCTTCACGATCGTGGAAGCGGCCGATGGCCGTCAGGCACTCGATTTTTGCGTGAAGGAAATGCCAGAAGCAATTTTACTCGATTGGAATATGCCCGTAATGGATGGCTACGAGTTCCTGCGAGCGTTGCGTGCAATGCCACAAGGTGACAAGCCGAAGGTGGTTTTCTGCACGACTGAAAATGATCTCGCTCATATTGCGCGTGCAATGCACGCCGGAGCCGACGAATACATCATGAAACCATTCGACAAGGAAATTGTTGAGGCAAAGTTTCAGGAAGTCGGTCTGATCTAGCCCTTTCCCTTACAAAGGGTGCGAAAGGCTGATCGGGCATTCGCGTTCATGAGTCAAGCACCCAAGTAGAGTATCTATGTCACTACCGCTTATCGTCCCGCGCGAAATAGGGGACTCCATCCGAGTAATGATCGTTGATGACGCCGTCGTCGTTCGCGAATTGATGGCGCGTTGGCTCTCAGAAGAGCAGGGCGTCGAGATCGTCGGCGTTTTTCGAAACGGACGGGATGCAGTCAATAATTTGCTCCGCAGCAGGCCCGATGTCATCGTACTTGATATCGACATGCCAGAGCTGGACGGTCTTGCGGCATTACCACTCCTGCTCGCACGAAAACCTAATCTTGTAATCATTATGTCGTCGACGCTCACGCGCAAAAATGCTGAAGTGAGCTTGAAGGCGCTTTCGCTCGGCGCCACTGATTATATTACTAAGCCCGAAACCAATCGCGAAGTTATCGTTTCGCAGAGCTTCCGGCGCGAAATTGTCGATAAGATTCGCCATTTAGGCCGTCGCCGTGTTTCTTCCCCGGTGCAGGCGAGAACACCAGGACACAGGGCCAAGTTTGAAGACGCTCGTGCGCGTGGCCCGGCTATTACTTTGCGACCGTTTTCTATTATTCCGCCTGGCCTGCTGGCGATTGGTAGTTCCACTGGCGGTCCGCAGGCACTGCACGTCTTGATTCGCGGTCTCTCACCGATTCTGTCGAGATTTCCGGTGGTCATCGCACAACACATGCCACCAATGTTCACCACGATCTTGGCGGAGCATCTTGGCCGTACGGCCAACCGACCAGCGCATGAAGGAATTCAGGGAGAGATTCTCAAGCCCGGCCACATTTACGTTGCTCCGGGCGGAAAACACATGAAGATTGAGCGTCATTTCGATGTATTGAAAATCGTGCTCGATGACGGTCCGCCCATTCATTTTTGCAAGCCAGCAGTTGATCCGCTTTTCATTTCGGCGGCAGCTGCCATCGGGAGAGGGGTTTTGGGCGTGGTGCTGACCGGCATGGGAACCGATGGCTCCGAGGGGACGAGTGTCATTGCAGCGGCTGGTGGCGCGGTGATCGCACAAGATGAAACTAGCAGTGTCGTGTGGGGCATGCCCGGCGCCTCAGTGCGTACGGGCCTGTGCTCTGCCGTATTGCCCATCGACAACATCGCGCCAAAGATCGCGACACTCTTCAACGGAGAACTCTCGTGACGCCGTTTGAAAATGAGTTTCTCCGCAAGCTGCTGAAGGAACGGTCCGGCTTGGTGCTTGCGGCTGATAAGCAATATTTGATTGAGAGCCGCTTGATGCCGGTTGCACGCCGTGCCGGCTATTCTTCGATCAGTGAACTTGTTCAAAAATTACAAAGCAGCAATGCCGAAAACCTCAGGATGCAAGTCACCGAGGCGATGACGATCAATGAATCACTTTTTTTCCGCGATATGGTGCCGTTTGATCGTTTCCGCGACATGGTGCTGCCTTCGATGCTCGAGACGCGTACCAAAACGCGCCGGCTCCGCATCTGGTGTACTGCCGCTTCAACGGGTCAGGAACCTTATTCGCTCGCAATGATCATAAGGAGCATGAAGGAAAAATTCTTCAACTGGACGATCGATATCATCGCGACTGATATTTCCCATGAGGTGCTCGAGAAGGCAAAAGCGGGCGTCTACAGTCAGTTCGAGGTGCAACGCGGTCTGCCGATTCAAATGCTGTTGCAACATTTTGATCGGGTTGGCGAGCACTGGCGGATTTCGACAGAGATTCGCAAGATGGTGCAGTTTCGCCATTTCAATCTTCTCGCCAACTTCTCTTCGCTTGGCACTTTCGACGTCGTGTTCTGCCGAAACGTGCTGATCTATTTTGATCATTCAACTAAGATAGAAGTCCTGGGCCGTATTGCGCAATCGCTTGCACCGGACGGCTTTCTCCTGATGGGAGCCGTAGAAACCGTCGTTGGTCTTACGGATAGCCTCATGCCGCTGCCCGACAAGCGCGGCTTGTACGTGCGGGCACTGAGCGGAGAAATCAAACCAAAACTGGCGACTGCTTAACGCAAGGTACCCTATTTAAACAAAAACCCCGCCTTTTGGCGGGGTTTTGCATTTGATGATCGGTAAAGGCCTAGGCAGAAATCCTTGCATCGCCTTCGATCGGCTCCCGCAGCACGTAGCCGCGGCCCCAGACAGTCTCGATGTAATTCTTGCCGCTTGAGGCGTTCGCGAGCTTCTTGCGGAGCTTGCAAATGAACACATCGATGATCTTTAGCTCCGGTTCATCCATGCCGCCATAGAGATGATTGAGGAACATTTCCTTGGTGAGCGTCGTGCCTTTGCGAAGCGCGAGAAGCTCCAGCATTTGATATTCCTTGCCGGTCAGATGCACGCGCGAGCCGTTAACCTCGACAGTTTTGGTGTCGAGATTGACGATGAGGTCGCCCGTGTTAATGACCGACTGCGCATGACCCTTCGAGCGTCGCACGATCGCATGGATGCGGGCGATGAGCTCGTCCTTGTGGAAGGGTTTGGTCATATAATCGTCCGCGCCAAATCCGAGACCGCGAACCTTGTCCTCGATGCCCGCGAGGCCGGAAAGGATTAGGATTGGTGTCTTGATCTTGGCGACCCGCAATGACCGTAGAACTTCGTAGCCGGACATATCCGGAAGATTCAGGTCAAGAAGAATGATGTCGTAATCATAAAGTTTACCGAGGTCGACGCCCTCTTCGCCGAGATCGGTGGTGTAGACGTTAAAGCTCTCGGACTTGAGCATCAATTCGATGCTCTTCGCCGTTGCGCCATCGTCCTCAATCAGAAGCACTCGCATGCCAATCCCCTTCCAGGCCCTTTTCGGGGGACACATCCGGAACGGGCGCCGCTTGCCCGTTTTCCCGGCTCGGAATTTACGATTCGCACGCTAACCGTTAATGGTTAACAGAACCTAATTCCAGTCGACAAGACCCCTTCGGACGAATCTTCGCGAATCGGTGTAAGATATTGATGGTTTGCCCCTTTTGCCCGAACCTTATTCTTAAGGTTTGACTTGAAGAAGCCAGGTCAAGCGATTCTCCCAAAAACGTCGCCAAAAGGTATCTCCGGTAGCTCCTGGCGCCGCGTTTGCGCCGCCGGAGGGCATCCGATGTGAACCGGTAAGGGTTCGTTTCTTGGCTTCGCAAGAGACCCTGGATTTGGATGGCTCGCATGCGTGATTGAGCCAATTGGTGAACCGATCGATGGCCAGAGACTGCTATCTGTCGGAGCTTTGCCCTGTCCATGCGTTCGCTTTCACCACCGGCGTATGTGTGCGATTTGGCGTGTCTCGACCGCCGACAACCAAGGGCTACGCGCCAACCGTGTTCAATAAGTTGCGTTGTCGGCTTAAACGGACTGCCGTCCGCAAGGCCAACTCTATGAGACAGGGCGAGTGACTGCTCAGCGCGGCCGTTGCCATTATCCAGGTATTAACATCCTGAAAATTGGTGTCCTTATCATTTAGAGGCTTTTCTTGTTCAAGGTAAGGAAGAGGCAACCAATCTAGGCGAAGGTTATAGACGTCTGACGCAAATCGTAATCGTCGAGGCAATGAGCAGACGCGTGGAGTATCGCCGACATGAAATCGCGTGAAACCTTGATTCGCCTGAAGCGTTTCCAAGTCGATGAAAAGCGTCGGCAGGTCGCTCAACTCGAAGCTATGATCGCCGAGTTTGAGCGCATCTCCGCTGACCTTGAGCGTGAAATTTCGAGCGAGCAACAGCGCGCCGGGATTACAGATCCCGGACACTTTGCCTATCCAACTTATGCCAAGGCGGCGATCCAGCGCCGCGACAATCTCGCTCGTTCGGCGAATGACTTGAAAGTTCAGCTCGAAGATGCGCGTGCTTCATTGGCAGAAGCGTTCGAAGAATTAAAGAAAGTGGAAATTCTCGATCAGCGCGACCACCAGCGCGAGGCGGCGAGCGAGGCAGCTCGCGATCAAGCCGAACTTGGGCGTATTGTCAGTCAGCGCGTCCGCGTTTGATTGCAGTTAGCGATCAGCGATAATAGGTGCGTGCGGCGCAGCTGTGCGGGCCAGAATACCGTGTAAGCGCGGGTCGTCGGCTATCTCGATCGAGCGCGAGTAGGGTATAAAACCAGTTTTCAAATAAAATTCTAACGCGCGGGGGTGATCGAGCGTGCAGGTGTGGACGGCGATACGGCTCGGCGTTCGCCCCCAGGCATTTTCCAGTGCACGATTCATCAAATAGCGTCCTGCGCCCTTGCCCAGTATTGATGAAGTTACCCCTAAAAATGCGATCTCGATTTCGGGGAAGCGACGGAAATCGATTTCAAGAATTCCTTCGTCGCGACTCCGGTGACGGAGCGCATATACCTCGACGGCTGGATCGTGAATGATCGTCGTGAGCGTTGCATCGTCCATGATCAACCGGGAAAACCACATCCAATCTTCGCCTACGCGGCGGTAAAGTTCGCGATACCAAACGAGGTCCGGGTTTGGCACGCGGCGGAGCGCGAATTCGCCTTGCTTCGTCTGCTCTCGGCGAAGCGGTAAACGTGAGCGCATTTCGAGGTGAGTCACGACGGCAGCGATTTGCCCAGCGGGCACTAGCGAGAATTGATCCTTCAGAGGGAAGTCTGTTCGGTCGCGGTTTTGAGCCTTCATGGCTTTCCGATCCGATCGCTAGTTGTTGCCGATTCTTCTAGCAGTTCGCACGGATGAATCTTGTTTTGCAAGATTACCGCAATCTAGGCCGAAAGCGCTCCATGATTTGACCACGAAACGACGGCGACAAAACATTTTCAGGCAGCCAAATAACACTCCTTGGAGTATGAAGTATTTTTGAAGCCTAAGACTATGAAAAACAACAATAAAACCTGCTTTAATAGTAGTGAGAAATACATCTCAAGATCTTCAATCAAGAGCTGGAGCGCCATTAATTGCAGATGAGAAAAGCCAGAGCTGCGCTGACGAAGGTGAGATTGCCAATATTATCGGAAGCAGTCCCTTCCCGTGATGGTAGGCGACCTGGGTGATTGGAGGACCCTGAATGATGATGATCTTCTGCTGAACTGCGGAATTTGTTTGGAGCCGATCAATAAGCCGACTCGTGCCAAAAGGCGAATTTGCCCTTGACGCAGGATTAATCGCCGCCAGAGTGACGGTGATTTTTGATCGCAGCGGAGACAAAGAATGTGGTGCATGCGTTTTGCCGGTTTGATGATGGTGGCGCTGACGAGCTTCTCTTTGATCGGGACATCTCTTGCAGCTAGTTGCCGCACTTCCGAAAGCTTTGAAAGCTGGCTTGCTGAATTCAAGCGTGAGGCGGCGGCACAGGGAATTTCACAACGCGCGATCATGGCTGCTTCACCCGGCATGGTTTATGACCAGCGCATCGTGAACATCGATCGTGGCCAACGCGTCTTCAATCAGACATTTATCGAATTTTCGACGCGTATGCTTCCCAGCTATCGGATTCAAAAAGGTGCGCAGCTCATTCAGCAGCACGCCGCGATTTTTCAACGCGTGCAACAGCAATATGGCGTGCCTGCCGCCGTAATCGTCGCTTTCTGGGGACTGGAAAGCGACTTCGGGCTGAATATGGGAAAGGAACCATCGCTCAAGGCGCTCACCTCGCTCGCCTATGATTGCCGCCGCGGGGATATGTTTCGTGGTCAGCTTCTAGATGCACTGCGTCTGATCGAGCGCGGTGACGTACGTCCGGAAGAGATGATCGGCTCCTGGGCGGGAGAGATCGGCCAAACGCAAATGATGCCGACGGAATATAACAAATATGCAGTCGATTTTGACGGTGACGGGCGGCGTGATTTGTTAAAGAGCGTGCCCGACGTGCTCGCTTCGACCGGTAATTATATTCAAAATCTCGGTTGGCAACGTGGACAGCCTTGGTTGCGGGAAGTGCGTGTGAGCGCAAATGTGCCATGGGATCAGGCCGACCTAAACATCCAGCATCCGCATTCGCAGTGGGCGCTATGGGGCGTGACGGACGCAGACGGACGGCCGCTTCCAACGGAAGCACCACCAGCCTCGCTTGTCTTGCCGATGGGACGTTTTGGACCGGCGTTTCTCGCCTATCCGAATTTTCAGGTTTATTTAAAGTGGAATCAATCGCTCGTTTATTCGCTGACCGCCGCTTATTATGCGACGCGACTTTCGGGCGCAGGGCCGATGCAAAAAGGCAGTGGGGTACCCCCGCCGCTGAGCTTCGAACAGGCAAAAGATCTGCAGCGAATGCTCGCGCGTTACGGCTACACGGGCGAAATTGATGGCAAGCTCGGCATTTCGACTCGTACAGCCATTAAAGCAGCGCAGACAAGAGTGGGGCTCCCGGCGGATTCTTATCCGACTGTAGAGCTTCTCGAACGACTGCGCGGAGGCCATTAAGAAAGGACTTGATAGAACCAGTCGATGGCTAGGTTTGATCGCGCGTCGGTGCGCATGAATTGTTTTGGTCGAAATTCTATTCGAGATTTCATTAAACATTTAAGTTTATACAAAACGATTTAGCAATTGATAAATGATTTGCTTGCGCACGGATATTGGAGCAGGTGATGTCAAAATTGCAACGCTTTATTTTCGATCAGTCCGGTGCGACGGCAATTGAATATGCGCTCATCGCTGGCAGCCTCTCGATCGTAATCGTAGTGGCCGCTAATGGTATCGGCTCAACACTCAATAGTACTTTTACTCAGGTGTCGAATGGGATTTAATTGAGCCGGCACCGTACAACAGTTGTTACATCCAGTTTTCAAGCCAAAATACCAAGAAGAAGAAAAAACCGGCTGCGATGAGCGCCGAGCTCGGTAAGATTAGAGCAGGGATTCATCAACGATCGCACACGATCTGACGTTACCTCAGTCCATTATTTCGTGACACAGTCCTTGATAAAAGCGCGGCGATCCTTCCAACCAAGTTTCTGGTCCTTTGCTTGCTTTTTGCAGTCGGCCTTTTTCTTTTTCGCCGCATCTCTTTCAGCTTTGGTAGCGTATTTCGGCGGGCCAACGGTAACATTTTCAGGAGCTGTCGCCTGAGGTTTGGCCGGGGTTTGTGCGAGCGCGGATACAAAGCAAAATGACAAGATAAAGAACGAACCTGCAAGCCGTTTCATTTAAGCCTTCCCGATTAGTGAGAGCGTAAGATTATCAATCGTAATATGGTGATCAAGGTACCGATCGAGTCAATGAGATAAAGGAAAGCTACAATCCTTCGTTTTCGTCGGTGTACGGTCGTTGCGCATGGCGCAGCCGGATCCAAAATTATCCCGGCGATCAGTGTAGGTATGATGTCGATGATCTTGACACCCTGAATTAATGTCGCCCCAATTCGTCTGATCCTAGGAATTCCAGCCTACAACAGTCATTATAAATGCGAGAGCGGCAACTAGGCCGGCAATCACTACAATCACTCTTTCAATTGGTTCGCCCTTATGACGCGCTTGTGGTTTTTCACCTTCTCTCGTCCGCCAACCGCCAATTTCGATGCGGTAATGGTCGAGAATCGCAAATGGGTAGGCAAGCAAAAGCAGTGATGATGCCGCGCAACTGGCGGCAGCAACCGAAAATACAAATCGATTTGGCTCAGGGAATGCAACAAGCGGCAACACGACAAGTGACAGGGACAAGACGATGGCTGAGAGGACGAGATAGTCTGCCCACGCGAGCCAGTTGGGCCATTCAGGGTGACGGTCGCGGACGCTGAGCTCGCGCTGAACCCTAAACATGAAAACCGAGATGCCGAAGCCGGAGAGAATACTAGCAACTGTCAGATAGGGTTGGGGTGAGTTCATGTAGTACCTCCTAAATCACACCCAGTATTTGAACGGCCACGTGTGAGACCGTAATTTTATGATCAGTTTTGGCTGGCCAGAAGCCTGATGCCGCCAGAGCATCGAGGATCAGTAAGGGTAGTTTTCACTCAACAGCAGGTCGGTTGAATTGGTTCAGAAAAGTGCTGGATTAATTGGTAGCGGGGGAGGGACTCGAACCCCCGACACACGGATTATGATTCCGTTGCTCTAACCAGCTGAGCTACCCCGCCATCCATGCCCGATGGCTGGGAGATATAAGTAGCCGCCGGATTCGCTGTCAAGCAAGCTAGGCGCTGCGGACGTAACGGATCAGCGAGAAATGCCCCATCGGCGGCATTAGCACTCGCTCGATAAGGCGCACGCCACCATGCCGCTCAGCCCAACGGACGAGCCTCTCCCAAGGAAATTCCGGCCGCCAACCGAGACGTCGTGCGATCGGCGAGAAAACTTGTTCGAACAGCTGGCGCGGGCCGCTTTCCGCACCGATATGATTGACAAGGATGATTTCACCGCCGGGCTTTACGACACGCGCGAATTCGTCGAGCGTTGCTTCCGGATCAGGAACAGCCGTGATTACATATTGTGCGACAACGGCATCGAATGTTGCATCGGGAAAACCAAGAAATTTTGCATCCATGACAGCGAGACCGTCAACGTTCGGCAGCTTCTGTTCAATGATGCGTTGTCTCGCTTTCTTCAGCATGGCTGCGGAGTAATCCACACCGATGAGGCGGATATCGCGGCTATAAATGGGTAGCGAAATGCCGGTACCTACGCCAACATCAAGAATGCGGCCACCAATTTTTTCTGCGGCCGCGATCGATGCCTTACGACCGGTGTCGAAAACCTTGCCGAAAACGAAATCATAAAACGGCGCCCAGCGCGCATAGGCTCTTCCGACACTCTTTTCGTCGATATCGCGTGGCATCGCGTTTAGACGGCGGCGCGCAGCGATTCAAGGAGCGCCATCGGCATGGTTGTGCGGATTACGCCGCCTCCTAGCACACGCGCATGTGAATCAAGGCCGTCGTATATGACGCAGGCCTGCCCGGGCGCAACACTCTGTTCCCCGTCTGCGATTTCCACGTCGACAGTCTCGCCGTTCGCAAAGATTGTCGCGGGCTGTGGCGGGCGTGTCGAACGCACACGTACGAAAACATGCATGCCATTGCGCGCAGCAGCTATCGGCATATCGCCTAGCCAATTCACATCGATGATCTGTAGGCGATGCGTTAACAAAAATTCGCGAGGCCCGACGACTACCTGCTTACGTATGGGATCGAGTTTCAAAACGTAAAGCGGTTCCGGCGATCCAATGTTGATCCCGCGACGCTGGCCGACAGTAAAATGTACGATACCGTGATGTTGGCCTAGTACACGGCCATCGACATCGACGATCTCGCCGGGTTCGACCGCGCTGGGTTTAAGGCGCTGGATCACATCCGTGTAGCGGCCAGTGGGCACAAAGCAGATGTCTTGACTATCCTCTTTATCGGCAATGGTGAGCCCGGCTGCGCGTGCGAGTGCACGCACTTCACTCTTTCTCAGTTCGCCGAGCGGAAAGCGCAGAAAGTCCAGCTCGGCGCTTGTCGTGCCATAAAGAAAGTAACTTTGATCACGCTCGGGTTCACACCCGCGATAAAGTGCGCGGCATCCTGAAGCGAGCCTTCGACTCGTCACATAATGACCAGTCGCCATTGCTTGTGCGCCGAGGTCTCGTGCCATTTGCATTAGATGGGTGAATTTGATGTGCTGATTGCAGGCAATGCAAGGAACTGGCGTTTTGCCCGCGACGTAGCTCGCGACAAACGGTTCTATGACGGCCTTGCGAAAGCGCTCTTCGTAATCAAGCACATAATGCGGAATGTCGAGCGATGCGGCGACCGCTCGCGCATCGTGAATATCGTGACCCGCGCAGCAGGCGCCCTTGCGTCGCAAAGCGGCGCCGTGATTGTAGAGCTGTAAGGTAATGCCGACCACATCGTAGCCTGCGCGTTTTAGCAGTACCGCGACAACGGAAGAGTCCACACCGCCGGACATCGCAACGACTACGCGCGTATCTGCGGGGCGTCCTTCTATATCCAAATTTACGTTCATGTGGGGCTCCGAAATCCACCATCTTTCGCGGCGCGATGGTTATAGGCGCGCAAACGCGCGGTGCAAGCAGAACCCGGCATGCTTTACCGACTGTGCTGATCCTACCGTGCATTGCGGCCCTCGAGTAAGAAAAGCTCTAATTTGTGTGGACCGTGATGTGTCGCATGTGGCTTAGCGCTTGCTCGTGAATTAACGATTCGATTTTCCCCATCAGCAATCAGATCGCACCGGACGGCTCCTACTAAGATGACAGCCACCGATGCGATGAAGGTGGGTGTCAGGAGTTCGCTCCAGTACATCGGAAGCCGTTGGCGTCGTGGGCATCACCGGCTCACAACCTTATTGCGGGTAGGGACGATGAAGGTGGGTGTCAGGAGTTTGCTCCAGTACATCGGAAGCCGTTGGCGTCGTGGGCATCACCGGCTCACAACCTTATTGCGGGTAGGGACGAGCTATCCTGCGGATCAATCAGGTTCTTTTAATCTAATAAGCTCGCGTAAGTGGCGATTCAGCTGGATTTTACGAGCCTCGGCACGCCGTGGTCTATTAGGCATTTAGAAACAACCTTTTAGGGAAATTTTCATGCCTCATCGGTAGCTTTCGGGGGGTCGAGTTTTGTTGTGTACAGTGAGCGTAAGTCCAATGAACGAGGCGCATCGCCCGAGAGTTAAGTACGTCATTGGGCCTGACGGCAGTCCCCTGACTATCGCGGATTTGCCCCCGCCGGAAACCCGGCGTTGGGTGATTCGCCGCAAGGCCGAAGTCGTTGCGGCCGTGCGGGGCGGTCTGCTTTCCCTTGAGGAAGCCTGCAAACGCTATACGCTCACGACCGAAGAGCTGCTTTCGTGGCAGGCGTCGATCGATCGCCATGGGCTCGCCGGTTTGCGCACTACCCGTCTCCAGCAGTATCGGCAGTAACCGTTGCGAGCGCTAGCTCGCGGGAAGTCTCGATAAAATAATTCTGGCCACGATTAGAGCCACGGCGATCCATCGCTTTAGTTCGAAAGTCTCACAGAAGAAGTATTTACGGATTGAAGTCGCGAACAGCGGGGATTTTTCGCGATCGCTGCGATAACTCCGATCGACAGGTGAACTTGCTCCGACTTCTTCGTCGGCCATTAGACAGTATAAGGTGGGCGCTATGCCCCGCTTCGCTGCTAATATTCAGCTAATGTTCAACGAATATCCCTTTCTTGAGCGTTTCGAGGCGGCGAAACGTGCGGGTTTTAAGGCGGTCGAATGTCAGTCGCCCTATGATTATTCGATCAGTGCGTTGATGGAGCGTCTCAACAACACGGGTCTCTTTCTCGCGCTAATCAATACCCGTCCCGGCGATCCTGCCATCGATGGATTCGGCCTTGGCGCGATGGCCGGCCGCGAAGCGGAATTTCAGAAGCGCGTTGATCAGGCGCTCGATTATGCCGAAATGCTGGAGGTGCCGAAAATTCACGCCATGGCGGGCGATTGTGGCGATACGCCGGAGAATGTGCATTGTTTTGTGAACAATATTCGTGAAGCGGGAGAAAAAGCTGCTGCGCGCGGCAAAATGATCGTGATCGAACCGCTCAATTCACGCGATCGTCCCCATTATTTTTTGCGTGCGACGACACAGGCTGCAGATTTTATCGGACAGATCGGGCTCCCGAACGTGAAGCTGCAATTTGATGCCTTTCACGTGCAGATTATGGAGGGCGAAGTCGTGCGGAGGTTGAAACAACTCGCTCCGTTGATCGGTCATGTGCAGATCGCAGGTGTACCTGCGCGCGCGGAACCGGATGAAGGCGAAGTAGACTACCCTGCTTTTTTTAAAGCGCTAGACGAAATGGGTTATGAAGGCTGGGTGGGTGCCGAATATCGCCCACGTGGACGTACCGAAGACGGGCTCGGCTGGGTTAAACCATATGGAGTTTTGCCACTTTCCTAGTTCGACGGGACCCTTTATTCTTGCTTTTGAGGACGGATATGGAAGAAACGGGACGGGCCAAACCGGCAGAAACGCCGCTGAAGGACGCTATGCGTGTCGCCCGCATCGAAGCTGCGGAACGCTCGGCCGTGATCGTGGAGCTTCGCGATGCCGAAGCCGCCCGGCTCGAGATCCTGAATGAAGCGCTCGATCCGATATTCCTCGACATTCCAATGGAGCACGCCGACATTTTCGATCGTGGCCTATCGCAAGGTTCCCTACCGCGTTTATGGATCGATATGGTCACGCACGTAACGATGGGCCGCGACAAGCGCACGTATCGTCTTCTATACGATACGATAAACGGACGGCGTGTCCTCGCCGAATCGACCGAGATCGAGCCAATGGTCGAAGCGATTACGCGCTATATCGCGCGTCGCGTGATTGCTCGCGAACAAGCGCTCGCAGCGACGGAGCCGACTGTAACGATCGAGCCAAAATTGCCAGCAGGGCCGGGACGTCCGTCACGCGCCAGCACACTGCTTACCTTTTTTGTTGGCATAGTTGTGGGCGCGATCGCGCTGTTTACGCTCGGTGTGTTTCTGACTCGCTGAGCCGAGATTAGATCAACTTCTTTTTTGATATCGTGATGACGCCGCCAGCAGCCGTGATTCCGCGCGATTCCATCTCGCATGTCCAGCGGCCCGGTGCCCCCTCGATGCGGTAAAGATTGTAAGCGCCTGCACCACGCGGATCGCCAGGGGCGGCCGAAGTCGATGGTACTTGCACAACGGGCACGGGTTTCTGCGGCCCTGGAATCGCATTCACCGCGCCGATATGATCGTGGCCCGATAATATCAACTCGGCCCCCAGCCGTACGATCACGCCACGAAAATCTTCCACATCCTCAAGTCGCTTGAGCCAGCTCCGGTCTCCTGCGGGCGGATGATGGATTAGTACTACGCGGAAGCATTGTTCCTTCCGTAATTGTTCCATCATAATGGCAAAGCGATCCATCTGCGCCGAGCCAAGTCGACCGGAAGCGAAAAAAGGAAGCGTAGGGACGCCAGTCGAAAGACCGATAATCGCAACCGGTCCTCGTCTTCGCAAAAAAGGAAAGGGCTGGGCCTTCGGTGCATCGCCAGTAAGATATTCGCGCCAGGCGGACAGATAGAAACCGTCGGTGGAGCGCACATATGCGTCATGGTTGCCCGGCACAACGCTTACATGCTTGCCGTCGCCGAGATGCGTGAGGAATTTTCGGCTTTCGGCAAATTCCGTGGCGAGTGATAGGTTGGCGAGATCGCCGGTTACCGCAATATGGTCGGGTGATTGTGCGAGTAAATCTTCGATTAACGCATTAAGCACGTCGCGCCGGTGATGACTTCCCCGCCGAAGTTTCCAGTTGAGGTAGCCGGTGATGCGCTTCCCGATCAGTTCGCTGGGCGAAGGTTGGGGCATCGGCGGGATATGCGGATCGGAAAGATGGGCGAGTATGAACATGCGTTCACGCGCTGGTGATTGACGTTCTCAAAAGGAAGGGATTCTTCGGAAGCATAATAAATGCGTGGTGGTGATCACCCGGTTGCCAAATATTTGCGGTTATGTGCTGCATTTAAATCGATTTCCGGACCGAGCGGCACAATGCGGGTCGGGTTGATCTGCGTGTGACTCATATAGTAATGGCGTTTGATGTGGTCGAAATTCACTGTCTCTGCGACCCCGGACCATTGATAAAGCTCTCGCAGATAATTCGACAGATTTGGATAATCCTCGATCCTTCGCAAATTGCATTTAAAATGTCCGAAATAGACGGAATCAAAGCGCACGAGTGTCGTAAACAGGCGCCAGTCCGCCTCAGTGATGCGCCCACTTACAAGGTATCGTTGCCGCGATAATTTTTGATCGATCGCGTCTAATGCCTTGAAAAGATCGTGGAAAGCTTCTTCATAAGCCTCCTGTGTAGTCGCAAAGCCGGCGCGATAGACGCCATTATTGATGTTCGGATAAACGATCTTGTTGATCTCCTCGATCTCGCCACGCAATGCATACGGATAGTAGTCATCCTTTACGCCTGTGAACGCGTCGAAAGTGGAATTAAGCATGCGGATAATCTCGGAGGACTCATTATTGACGATCGTCTTCCGCTGCTTATCCCACAGCATGGGTACGGTCACTCGCCCATTAAATTTTGGTTCCGCGAGCAGATAGATTTCGTAAAGCCGTTTTTTCTTGTTCACATTATCGGCAGTCGATCCCGGGTATTCCGAGAATTCCCAACCATCCTTGCCCATCAACGGATCAACGATCGAAATTGGAACGATATTTTCCAGCTTCTTCAGCTTGCGGAAAACAAGCGTGCGATGTGCCCATGGGCAGGCAAGCGACACGTAGAGATGATAGCGGCCACACTCGGCCTTGAAGCCGCCTTGGCCGCTCGGTCCGGGCGCACCGTCGGCAGTCACCCAATTACGAAAAGTTGCATCTTTGCGGACGAAACGCCCATCGGTGGATTTTAAATCGTACGATTGATCTCGCCAGACGCCGTCGATCAACAGGCCCATTCTTGTCCTCCGATGTTAGGCCTTGTCTCATGCCGGGACGTATGAAGCGAGCAAAAGCGACGCAACTCTGTTCTACGTTAACTTAAGCGGTGGATTCGGCATTGCTACCGTGATATTCGGCGCGCGCCTCGAACGAAGCATTGCCCGCTCTGGAGCTCCGCTTGACCGATCTTTCGCTCACCATTCTTCCTGAACAGCCCGAGGACGATCCGGCGATCGAGAAACTATACGAGCGCACATTTGGTCCTGGCCGGTTCGCGCGCAGCGCGTATCGGTTGCGTGAAGGTGTCGCGCATCGGCGCGACCTATCTTTTACTGCGCGAATCGGCACGTTGCTAGCCGGTTCAGTTCGTCTCACGCCCGTTCGCATCGGGGGGGCCCGGGCTTTACTACTGGGTCCGCTTACGGTTGAGCCACCGTTCCGCCAGCACGGCATCGGAGCAGCGCTGATTGAGGCATCGCTTGCTGCTGCGCGCAAATCGGGTGCCAGAATCATTTTATTGGTCGGGGACGAGCCGTATTACGGACGCATGGGCTTCAAGAAAGTTCCGCGTGGGAAAGTAAGACTGCCGGGGCCGGTCGATCCCGAACGGATTCTGGTGGCCGAACTTTCGGCCGACGCGTTCAATGGTATTGAGGGAATGATGCGCCCGGACTTTTCTGCGGGATAAGGTTTTATCGCCCCTCGCGCGCCCAGGCGGCAGTAACGCCGGAAAGCAACAATAATAATCCGGACAAGCCTGCAAAGATCGGGAATAACCCAAGCCCGCGCAAAACGCTCGCGTCGCGTAGTTTCAGGCCGAGCCAATCAGAGCCAGCGAAACGTTCGCCCGAGCGTACGCCGACGACACGCGGGGCGCTGCCTGAAAGATCGGCGGTTCGCCACACGCCACCTCCGGTGGCGGTTGCAAGCGACGCTAGTACTTCTTTCGTGCTTGTCACTTCCGCATATTCGAGCGGGTTGATCGGCCCGACATTGACAAGCGTAGTCAATGTTCCGTCCGTTGCGCGCCAAAGGCCGAGCTCGGATGCGGCGGTTGCTGCACGATAAAGGCCAGGTTCCGCAAGGCCGAGATCGAGCGTGCGGGTTTCGCCCGAAGGACTAGTCACGGTGACAGGCTTCGCCTCGTCGCGCATCGTGCGGCGCTCGATGATGAGATTATTGCCCTGCAGGGAAAGAGTTAGCCGTTCTTCTTCGAGATCGGGTTCCTTCATCAGCCAGTGCGAAAGCCGACGCATCAGATCGAGGTGCGGGCCGCCGCCTTCGAAGCCGCGTGCCCATAACCAGATGTGATCAGATAGAAGCAGCGCCACGCGCCCTTCGCCCTGACGGCCAAGAACGAGAAGTGGATTATTGTTCAATCCACTCAGCACCGCTGTACCGTTGTCCGTGCGTGCATCGACTAATCGGAACCAGCGGCTCCAGTGTGGCGGTTCGAAATCAGCGCCAGGCAGTGAACGCGTCACTGGGTGACGCTTCCCCATTTCAGTGAGGCGGGGCTGGAAAGCCGCTTCGGTGACATGGCCGGTCGGTTCGGCCGGTAGGATCGTCTCCAACGGTGAGTGGTAGATTGAACTATTGCTCGCGTAATCGGCGCCGGCGGCGACAAGCACCGCGCCGCCATCGCGTACGTAGTTCACGATGTTGTCGAAATAGATCAGGGGCAATACGCCCTGCTGCGCATAGCGGTCAAAGATGATGAGCTGAAATTCTTTGATTTTCTGCTGGAACAGCTCGCGTGTCGGGAATGCGATCAGCGAAAGCTCGTTGATTGGGGTGCCATCCTGTTTTTCCGGCGGGCGCAAAATGGTGAAATGGACGAGATCGACATTGGCGTCTGATTTTAAGAGATTTCGCCATGTGCGCTCGCCGGAATGCGGCTCTCCTGAAACAAGTAACACGCGTAGTTTCTCGCGCACGCCTTCAACACTGAGGGCGACACGGTTATTGAGCAGTGTCAGTTCGCCCTCAAGGGGTGCAGCTTCGATCTCGATGATATTGGCGCCTGCGTGCGTGATTTCGATCCGCGCCTGCGACGGCTCGCCTGCAACTACGAACGGCTGGGACACTACCTCGCCGTCGCGGCGGATCGTGATTGCAACGCGGTCACCCTTGGGCGCGCCTTCATCATCGACACGAAAGCCTATCGTTTGCTTTTGTCCAACAATCCCGAAGTGTGGGGTCGCCGTCAGAACTACGCGGCGGTCACGTTCGCCCTCATGCCCGGTAATGATACCATGCACCGGCGCGGTGAAGCCCAACAGGGAAACGTTGGGAACATCGTGAATGCGGCCATCGGTAATAAAGATCGCGCCCGCGACGCGGTCCGGTGGAACATCGGAAAGAGTCGCTCCCAGCGCAGAGAAGAGACGCGTTCCCTCGCCTTCGCTGTCATTCCCACTTGCTTCGACAGTGCGGACTTCAAGTCCGGATATTTTCGCGAGCCATTCTGTTAACGCCGCGTGCGCATCTTCGGCGGATTTCGTGCGGTCGCCAAAGCGCATGCTTGCGCTCTTGTCGACAACAACCGCGACAACGGAAGTAAGCGATTCGCGATCTTCGCGCGTGAAAGATGGATTTACAAGAGCGAGCAATGCAAGTACGAGTGCCAACCCGCGAATGAGCGCGCCGCGTGAACGCGAGATAAGCAACAAACTAGAGACAAGAATCGCGGCAATCGCCGCGGCGATCAAAACCGGCAGCGAGACGAGCGGTTCGAAAGTGATTCCGTATCCCATCCCGCAATCCTACTGTCCGAGACGCTCAAGCAGTGCTGGAATATGCACTTGGTCGGCTTTGTAGTTGCCGGTTAGTACATACATCACGATGTTGACCCCGACCCGGAACGCATATTCGCGCTGGCGTGGTTCGCCCGGCGTCAACGGCAGCATTGGTTGTCCATCGCCACCGATAGCCCATGCACCAGCGAGGTCATTCGAGGTAATCAGAATTGGAGAAACGCCATCGCCCGCGCGCGCGGGACGCGATTCGACATCCGCGCTCGCATCGGGCAGCGCTTCGACCCAGAGTTTTCCACTGGAGAAACGCCCGGGAAAATCCCGCAGAAGATAGAACGACTTCGTTAGCACATGATCTTGCGGCACCGGCTCAAGTTCCGGAATATCGAGAGCCAAAAGAATTTCGCGCAGCTTCGCGAGTGTTGGAGAAACGTAACCACCGCGGCCGGGTAGGACTGTTAGCGCATCGCGCGTATCAAATAAAATGGTACCGCCCTGTTTCATGTAGGCATCGATTTTCACGAGCGTCGCAGCATCCGGCTTCGGTGAATTAAGGGCGATTGGCCAATAGAGCATAGGGAAGAAACTAAGCTCGTCGCGTGCCAGATTGACGGCCATCGGGTCCCCCGGCTCAAGCGCCGTGCGCTGGGAAAGAAATAAAGACAATCCTTCCAAGCCCGCCTTGCTTACCGCATCAACTTCCTTATCGCCGGAAATTACATAGGCAAGCCGCGTCTGTAGCGTTGCGTGCATAGCGAAATCATCCATAGCCTTCTGCGCCGGCGTCTGCGCGAAAACCCGCTCATCGCCAAATGAGAGAATGGTCGCCGCAATGAACACTGCGGCAATGGCCCGCCGCCAATTCAGACGTTGCCATCCGCCCGAAAGCCAAAATACGATCAGGCAGTCCGCAAGGAGCAATAGGATCATGGAGACCAGTAGCCCCGCGCGCAGGTCAATCGGCTCCCCCTGACGATAGGTCTCAATGCGTGCACTGAGTGGGCCCACATCCAGCGGCGCAAGTCGGTCTTTGGGCGCCAGCGTGTTCACCGCGACAAGTGCTTCTGGTGGACCGTAGAATCCGGGTGGATGATCGAAGACGGCACGCCCACTGAAGTCAGTAGCGATCGGTCGAGTGGTCGGTCCGGGGGAGGTGAATGCGCCGTATCCATCGAGCAATTTGCTCGGCGCAATAGTTTGCCCCGGCCTGTGCTCTGCTTCAGGCGAGGGGGCCATGGCCGCGCCGCCTTCGGAGCCCGCTATCGCGACGATGCGGCGCAGCATTTCAACGAAGGAGCCGGAGAGCGGTAAATTCGACCAACTCGTATCCGCGGTTACATGGAAAAGTACGAGTAGCCCGCGCCCGCGCTTCGAAGCCGTGACAAGCGGTGTACCGTCGTCGAGCGTTGCCCACGTTCGATCTGCGAGCAGTCCATCCGGTTCCGCCAGTACTTGCCGCGTGACCGTGACATCCTTTGGAACTGCGAGATCATGAAATGGTCCTTCGCGTGAAAACTGTTTGAGATTCTGAGGTCGTTCCCAAGACAGGCTCCCTCCTAACACGCGGCCGCCTCGACGCAGTTGTACCGGAACGAGATCGTCTTCTGTGGCTGCGAGGCGGGAACCGGCGAACCGGATTAGCAATCCTCCGTCCTCAATCCATTTCACAAGTTTTTCGCGCGCCGACTGCGCGATCGTGCCGACATCCGATAGAATCAGTGCGGGTAAGCGTTGATCGATGAAACGGCTGATTGCCTCGCTCGGCGACGCGCCTTCGGCGGGCCGAACATCTGCAAAGGGGCTGAGCGCGCGAGTTAGATAAAAGGTCGCGGCCAATAGAGGTTGGCTCGTATCGACGGTGGCCCCGGAGACGATGCCAACGGAGCGCCGGCGCCAGCGTTTGTCGAGAAGTTGAATTGCGCCGGCAGAGCGCTCGCCCAGAATTTCAATTCTTGCGACATCATTGCGGATTTCAACCGGCAAGTCGAAACGCGTCTCGGTTTCGCGGGCGGTAGTTTCGAAAGAAAACGTAGCATCGCCAAGAGCAAGTCCACGCGAATCACGTGCTCGCGCGATTCCTTGCGCGGGCGTACTGATATCGGCGCGCAATATCTTTACTGTGAGCCCGCCCGCCGCATTCTCCGCAGCGACCATAGCGCGAGCAGTTTCGATGCCGCCATTCACGATCGACAGGCGGTCACGCGCGATTTCGCCTAGCTTCTCAATAAACGCGGCGCCGTCGCCAAGATCGATACCATCTGTGAGCCAGACAACGGATGCGTCAGGATTGAGATTGAGCAGGCGTGTTAATGGTAAAAGCAGCTCCGAGCGGTCCGGTGTGTATGGCGATGGCACAAGCAGACGAAGTGCATCGCGCGCCTCGCGGGGACGCATTAGAGAGACTTCCTTGGCACCGTTTCCGCTAGCGATCAGCGCGACTGGGCGGCTGTCGCTTTCTGCGCGCGCTACGATCGCCTCAGCGGTACGGATCCGTTCCTGCCAATGTGCGGCTGCGGCCCAACCCGAATCGAGGAGAATGACGGTGGGCCCACCCGCCCGTGTCCCTGCGGGAGGCGGGTTCAATACCGGCCCTGCCGCTACGAGAATGATGAGAGACGCCAGCAAAAGTCTGATTGCAGTCAGCCACCACGGGGTGCGCGCTGGAGTCTCCTCCTTTGGCTCGATGTCGAACAGGATTTGAGTCGGTGGAAATGCGATCTGCCGCGGACGTGGCGGCACAAGACGTAAGAGCCACCACAACAAGGGGAGCCCTAAGAATACGAGCAGAATAAGCGGGGAAGTGAAACTGACCGCTAAACGCGTAATCATGTGGCCATCTCGCTGTCCGGGATCGCAAGCGAGGCTCGGCGGTGGGTCACGAAATTGCGCGTTTCACCCATGCGGGCGCGCAAAGCAAGCAGCAGTTCGCTTGCTGGCCGGTCAGTGCGATGTACTGCGAAACTCCAGCCGCGCCGACGTGCTTCATCGCCAATTGTTTCTCGATGCTGCGCGACGCGATCAATATAATCCCTGCGCCAAGCCTCCGCGCGCCCTACTGTAATCGAGCCGCCCCCTTCGGGCTCCAGAAATTCGATACGTCCAGAATAAGGAAAACTTTCCTCGGCAGGATCGACGATTTGCACGACATGACCTCCGGCGCCATTGGCCGAAAGATTGGCGATGGAAGCCGCGATTTTCGAGGCCGGACTCCATAAATCACTAAGTATACAAACTTCGTCGCGCGGGCTTGCCGTGAATGTAGGAGGCAGGCTTTTCGGCTCAACGGTTTCGTGAATTATTACCTCGCCCATACGCTCGATCACGGCTCGATTGGCTGTCGGGCGCATTAAGCCGGGGATGCCGACACGCTCGCCACCCCGCACAAGCAATTCACCAAGCGCAAAGGCGAGTACAAGCGCACGGTCAAGCTTTGGCTCCCGTCCCAGTGGCGAAGCAAATATCATTGAGGGCGAGCGATCGGGCCAAATCCAAATGGTGTGTGCGGCTTCCCATTCGTGCTCACGCACATAGAGATGATCATCGCGGCCCGAACGGCGCCAGTCGACGCGGATCGCAGGTTCGCCGGAGTGAAAGCGTCGATATTGCCAGAAGTTCTCACCGGAACCCGCGCGCCTGCGCCCGTGCAGTCCATGAAAGACGGAAGCCGCGACATGCCGCGCTTCGAGCACGAGACGCGGCATTGCAGCGACGAGCCGCAGCGCGGTTTCCTTCGCTGCCCCAACGGGCGTTTCGATGTCTCGCTGAAAGTCTGTTGCGGCGGTCTTTGCATTCATGCAAGCGTGGCCTTAAGCCTTTCTACTACGCCTTCGATTGTTTCGCCGTCGGCACGTGCCGCGAAGGTAAGCGCCATGCGGTGTTTCAATACTGGCTCAGCGAGCGCGAGCACGTCGTCGATCGAAGGTGCGAGCCGTCCATCAAGTAATGCGCGGGCACGCACGGCAAGCATCAGCGCTTGGCTCGCGCGCGGTCCCGGTCCCCAGGCGATGAGTTTCGCGGTGGTTGTGTCTTCGCTGGGTCTTGCCGCGCGTACGAGATCAAGGATTGCATCGACGACCGAATTTCCAACCGGGATGCGGCGCACAAGACGTTGTGCTGCCATCAAATCTTCTGCGGACATCGCGGCGCGCGGCTTCGATTCTTCGACGCCGGTGGTGTCGAACAGGATCTTCCGTTCGGCGTCGCGGTTCGGATAAGAGACGTCAATTTCCATCAAAAACCGATCAAGCTGCGCTTCTGGAAGCGGGTAAGTACCTTCCTGTTCGATCGGGTTTTCAGTGGCGAGGACATGGAAGGGTTTGGGCACATCGTGCCGAGTGCCGGCGATCGTCACATGATATTCCTGCATCGCTTGCAGGAGAGCCGACTGGGTCCGCGGGCTCGCACGGTTGATTTCGTCGGCGAGCAGGAGCTGCGAGAAAATGGGCCCACGGATAAACCGGAAGCCGCGCTTGCCCGCGGCGCTTTCTTCCAGCACCTCGGCGCCAAGAATGTCAGAGGGCATCAAGTCTGGCGTAAATTGGATGCGGCGTGCCTCCAAACCAAGGACGGTGCCCATTGTGTCGACAAGCTTGGTTTTGGCGAGCCCCGGAACGCCGACGAGCAGGGCATGACCACCGGCGAGGATTGTAATCATGGCGTGATCGATGACCTCATCCTGGCCGAAAATGACGGCACCGATTGCCATGCGTGCGGCGCGGATACTGCCGGCCGTGGTTTCGGCAGCGCGTACAATCATCTGGTCGAGGCTTTCAGGGGTTTCGTTTTTGGCGGACGTCACTGGTTTCTCCGAATTGGAATGGAATCAGGTCCATTCGGGGGTTGCCACGACAATGCTTCCAGAGTCGCGACGCAATTTCCATGCAGCAGACCTCTCTAGTCCGCCGCAATCAAGGCAATCCTTAGCCCCTGACCTTTGGGCTATCCTTGGGCCAGGTGATTTCGGAGCAAACGTTCACGAAATCGAGAGCCGTTTTTGTAGGGAGCAGAGCATGGTGGAAGCCCGTCCCGGGATGTTGGAATCGCTGGCGGCTGCAGTCGGCAAGGCTAAATACCCGCCGGTGGAGAAGTGGAATCCACCTTTCTGCGGCGATCTCGACATGCGGATCGCCTCCGATGGTACCTGGTTCTACCTCGGAACCCCGATCGGAAGACCGGCGCTGGTCCGTCTCTTTTCGACGGTGGTGAAGCGCGAGGGAGATCGCTATTACCTGGTTACGCCGGTCGAAAAAGTCGGCATTCGCGTCGACGATGTCCCTTTCCTCGCGGTCGAGCTTGAGGTCGAGAACAGGGGGCCGAAGCAAAGCCTGATCTTTCGAACAAATGTGGATGATGTGATTCGTTGCGACGCCGAGCACCGGCTTCGCTTCGAACCGGAAGAAGGTACCGGTGGCATCAAGCCCTATCTTTTCGTTCGGCGCGATTTGTGGGCCAAGGTGACGCGCGCTCTGTTTTTCGATCTGGTGGCGATCGGCGAAGTACGTGAGCCCAATGGAAAGAAAATGTTTGGGGTGATGTCATCAGGAGAATTTTTTGCCATGGCGCCGGAAGAAACGATCGCAGGATTATCATGATACGGCCGGAAAAGGTTTTCTCCCCAAGCTCAATAGTGTCTGCGCCGGTGCGCGATTTTGTCGCCCGAGCAAACGTGCGGCTAATTTCCGCGCCACCTGCTAATCTCAACACACCAGTTTCGCTCGATGAGCTTGCTGTGCAATATGGTGATCATCGAATGGCGTCGGATATTGCAGCTGCGCTCGCCGATAAACCGTTTTCTCCGGCAGCGGTTCTGATCCCGGTCGTTGCGCGCGAAAATCCGACATTTCTTCTCACGCAGCGTGCCGATGATCTTTCGACGCATTCCGGACAGGTCGCCTTCCCCGGCGGTCGGATCGATGACACGGATGTCGATGCGGCCGATGCCGCGCTGCGCGAGGCGGAGGAGGAAATCGGGCTTGCGCGCGAATTCATCACGCCGCTCGGTTATCTCGATCCTTATCTATCGGGAACAGGTTTTCGGATCGTGCCGGTCGTGGCGCTGGTCTCACCGGAATTTACGCTCAATATCAATGTGAGAGAGGTACTGGACACTTTCGAGGTACCGATCGATTTTTTGATGTCGCCCGACAATCACCAGCGCCACAGTGGCGAATGGAAAGGGATAAATCGCAGCTATTACGCGATGCCCTACGGCGAACGCTACATCTGGGGCGTGACGGCGGGTATCATCCGCCGACTCTATGAACGGCTTTATTCATGAGCAGAACGCTTCTTGAAATTCTTCTTTTCGCTGCGCCATTTGTGCTCTACGCGATTTATCTGCTCGCGACAGATCGCGATGCACGCGAAAAAGAACATTGGCGATTGAACGTGCTCTCATTGCTCGCGATTACCGGCTGTGCCCTCGTCATCGCGAGTTTGATCGCATTTGCGCATTTCGGTGGATATGCACCGGGCAGAACTTATGTTCCGGCGCATATGGAAAACGGCAGGCTCGTGCCCGGTACGTTCAAATGAGCGGCGAGCGTATCGTTCTCAAGCCTGAACAGATACCCTGGCTTTTTATGGGTCCGCTCGTGCGACTGCTCGCTGTGCTCGATGCGAATAGCGAGGAGACGCGCGTTGTTGGCGGTGCCGTACGTAACACGATCCTGGGACTCAAAGTCGACGAAATCGATCTTGCGACGACGGCGTTGCCGGACGAAGTCGTCCGTCGCGCGACGGCCGCGGGTTTTGATCCAGTGCCCACTGGAATTGAACATGGCACGGTAACCGTCGTTGTCGATGGCAAGCCATTTGAAGTGACGACATTGCGCGAGGATGTCGAAGCTTTCGGGCGCCATGCGAAAGTGCGATTTGGCCGTGACTGGAAAAAAGATGCTGAGCGGCGCGACTTCACGATCAATGCGATTTTTTTAATGCGCGAGGGCACCATCGTCGATTTCGTTGGGGGATTGGACGATCTGAAGGCAAGACGTGTCCGCTACATTGGCGACCCGGAGACGCGTATCCGTGAGGATTACTTACGCGTGCTGCGCTTTTTCCGATTTCATGCCGCATATGGGGAGGGTCAACTCGATCACGGTGGCCTGGTCGCTTGCATTCGTGCTCGCGAAGAACTTGCGGTGCTATCGCGAGAGCGCGTTCGCACGGAGTTGCTGAAATTGTTGGCGGCGAAACGTGCGGTTCCGACGCTCGCTGTCATGGCGGAAACCGGTATCCTTGGTTCTGTTCTCGGCGGCATTCCGTTGCTTGCGAGCTATTCGAACCTCGTCAAAACCGAATTAGCGGTGGGTACCGCACCCGATATTGTGCGGCATCTCGGTGCGCTCGGCGTTTTAATTGTCGAGGACGCGGATCGGTTGCGCGAACGGTTGCGGCTTACAAATGCAGAACATCAAAAGCTTCGCTCGATCGGCGATCGTTGGTGGCAAATTTCTCCGCAGTGGGGGGAGCAGGCAGCGAAGGCGTTGCTCTATCGCGTTGGCGCCCAAAATTTCCGGGATCGTGCACTGATTGCCTTTGCGCGCTCGCAGGCGAGCGCCAGTGATCGACCATGGCGTGAGCTGATCACATTGCCCGAGCGCTGGACAGCTCCAAAATTTCCGCTTGCAGCGAAGGATTTTATGGAGCGGGGGATCAAACAAGGGCCGGCGATGGGTGCGGCGCTTACGCGCGCGGAGGAGACTTGGATTTCGGCGGGCTTTCCGTCGGATGCGGAGAGCTTAAAAGAAATTGCCGACGATTCCGCAAGTTAACACTATGGCCATTTTACCACTGGAGGTAGCGAAGATAGAATTGATTCCACGTTTCCTCCAGTACGTAACCCGAACGTGGTGCCGCGGTCATACAGCAGGTTGAACTCGACATAGCGGCCTCGACGCACAAGCTGTTCTTCGCGTTCCGCCTCGGTCCAGCGCTTCGCGAAATTTTTGCGCACTAGAACAGGGTAAATTTTCAAAAACGCAAGCCCCACCTCGCGAACAAAGGCGAAGTCGGCGTCCCAACTTCCGCTGTCGCGATAGTCGAAAAAAATACCGCCAATGCCGCGCGGCTCGTTGCGGTGTTTCAGAAAAAAATATTCGTCGCAGTTTTTCTTGAATTCCGCGTAGGGCGCAATCGCTGGATGTCTGTCGCAAGCGGCTTTCATGGCCGCGTGAAACGCGATCGTGTCCGGGTCGTCTTGCTTCCTTCGTTTGTCGAGAACAGGTGTTAAATCGCTTCCGCCGCCGAACCAATGTTTCGTTGTCACGACATAACGCGTGTTGAAATGAATAGCGGGTACATGTGGGTTGCGTGGATGCACTATGACCGAAATGCCCGAGGCCCAGAAGCGCGGATCGCGTTCCGCGCCCGGAATCTGCGCGCGGAATTCGGATGCAAATTCGCCGTGAACAGTCGAGATATGAACGCCCGCTTTTTCAAGCAGGCGGCCATGTAAAATTGACATTTCTCCGCCGCCACCCGGTGCGCCGGTGTGATCTTTTCGCTGCCAATTCTTCCGTTCGAAGCGTGTCGCCTCTCCGGGATAGAGGTCATTGTTCGGCGTTTCTTTTTCGATTACTTCGAGCGCGGCGCAGATCTTATCGCGCAATTCGCCGAACCAAGCGCTCGCCTTTGTTTTTTGTGCAGTCAATTCAGTCATTTGGGAACGCATTCGTCTGACGCAGTGCTTCGCCGAGCACGATTGCGAGACTAACTGCAACATTCAGCGAACGCAGGCCCCGCTGCATTGGAATACGTACCCGTGCATCTACCGCTTTATGCACTTCGTCAGGCACGCCGGCAGATTCGCGTCCACACATTAGAATGTCACTCTCATGGAACGAAAAATCAATGTGATGCCTCTCCGTCTTGGTGGAGAGCAACACAATCCGATGTCCCTCTGTCTTTCGCCACTGCTCAAAGCTCGTGAAAGAAATATGATTTTTCACCTTGACGCGGTCGATGTAATCAAGCCCGGCCCGTCTGAATGCGCGTTCGTTAGCGGGGAACGCTGCAGGGCCTACGATGTGTACGTCCACACCTAGACAGGCGCCTAGCCGGAGAATGGTCCCCGTGTTTTGGGGAATGTCAGGCTCATAGAGGGCGATAATCATGGCATTCAGTGATTGTGGAAAATCCACCAAGGGGTTGTGGTCATTCGACGAATTGCCCAAGGGTCTAGACCTCGTGCCGCATATGCGAACACTGGACAATAGGGATTAACGATGCAATTAGAAGCTCTCGCAATGGCGCAAACCACGCGCCGCGCGCGGATGAACTAGGGGCATTCATCTCGTGACGCGGCGTCTCGCTTGGACCAATGACGCAAGGCAAAGGACCCTATCGTGGCTACGAGCAAGACAGTCGGGACTGAGCCTACGCGCCGAGATTTTCTTTATATCGCTACTGCCACGGTCGGCGCCGTCGGTGCTGCCGCCGTCGCTTGGCCGCTGATCAATCAGATGAATCCCGACGCATCGGTGCTCGCGCTGTCGACCACCGACGTGGACTTGGCGCCGATCACGGAAGGGCAGATTGTTACTGTGAAATGGCGCGGCAAACCCGTATTTATTTTTCGTCGAACAAAGAAAGAAATCGAAGCCGCGCGCGCCACGCCAATGGGAGATCTAAAAGATCCGCAACCGGATGAGGCGCGGGTAAAGAATGGCAAGGATCAGTGGCTTGTGCTTATCGGCATCTGCACGCATCTCGGCTGCGTGCCGCTCGGCCATGAAGGACAGTATAATGGATGGTTCTGCCCATGTCATGGATCGGTTTACGATACGTCGGGACGAATTCGACAGGGACCAGCGCCCACGAATCTTGAAGTGCCGCCGTATGAATTTGTGTCCGATACCAGCATTAAGATCGGCTGAGAACGGGGCGTAGCATGGCTGGACACAGCGACTTTGAGCCGAAAAACCCTGTCCTGAAATGGATTGAGCGCCGTCTGCCGATTTTTAATTTCATGCATGGCTCGTTCGTCAGCTATCCGGTACCGCGCAATCTGAACTATTGGTGGACCTTTGGCGCCATTCTCAGCGTCATGCTGGTAGCGCAGATCATCACGGGCATTGTGTTGGTCATGCATTATACGCCGACTTCAGCGGAGGCTTTCAATTCCGTCGAACACATTATGCGTGACGTGAATTTTGGCTGGTTGCTGCGCTATCTTCATGCCAATGGCGGCTCGATGTTCTTTCTCGCCGTGTACATCCATATTTTCCGTGGGCTTTATTACGGTTCATATAAGGAGCCGCGCGAAATTCTTTGGATTCTGGGCGTCATCATTTTCGTGCTGATGATGGCGACGGCGTTCATGGGATACGTGTTGCCCTGGGGCCAGATGAGCTTCTGGGCCGCAACTGTCATTACCAATCTATTCTCCGCCATTCCGCTCGTCGGCAAATCGGTTACGCTGTTTTTGTGGGGTGGCTATTCGGTGGATCAACCGACACTGCAGCGCTTCTTCGCATTACATTATCTCCTGCCATTCATGATTGTCGGCGTCGTCATTCTTCATGTCTGGGCTCTTCACCATGTTGGACAAGGCAATCCGATGGGCATCGAGGTCAAATCCGATCGTGATACGATTCCCTTCACGCCCTACGCGACGGTGAAGGATAATTTCGCGCTGGTCTGCTTCATGATTTTGTTCGCTTGGTTCGTCTTCTACATTCCGAACTACATGGGTCATCCCGACAATTACATTCCCGCCAATCCGCTACAGACGCCGCCCCACATCGTTCCGGAATGGTATTTTCTACCTTTCTACGCAATCCTGCGTGCGATCCCGAATAAACTCATGGGCGTTCTGGCGCTGTTTGGCTCGATCGGCGTCCTCGCATTCCTACCTTGGCTCGATACTTCCAAAGTACGTTCGGCGCGCTTCCGCCCACTCTATAAACAATTCTTCTGGGTGTTATTGGTCGTTTGCATCGGTCTTGGTTATCTGGGCTCGAAACCGGCGGAAGGCGCGTATGTGATCGTCGCGCGCATTCTTACGGCCTATTATTTCTTTCATTTTCTCGTCATCCTGCCGGCGCTGGGTTATTTCGAAACACCGCGCCTGCTTCCGACGTCAATCTCCGAACCCATGCTGCCGCGCAAAGGCAGTGCTTCGGTAGGAATTGGGGCGCGCTCGCCCGATCGTAGAGGCTGATCGGATATGGCGATGCGCAAGATCATTCTCGTTGTTTTTGCCGCCTCTGCCTTGGGCGGAGTATCGCTTGCCATGGCTGAAGAACATGAAACGCATATTGCGCGCCAACCGTGGAGTTTCGCCGGACCGTTTGGCGCGTTTGATCGCGCTCAACTTCAGCGCGGGTATCGAGTGTACAAGGAAGTTTGTTCGACCTGCCACAGCATGAAACTGGCGGCTTTCCGCAACCTGGCGCAGTCGGGTGGACCGGGATTCACTGAGGCGCAAGCCCGATCAATCGCGGCTGAATTTAAAATCACAGATGGGCCGAACGACAAGGGCGAGATGTTTGAACGTTCGGGTCGTTTATCGGATTATTTTCCGTCGCCGGATGCGAACGAAAACGCTGCGCGCGCGCGTTTTAACGGCGCGCTGCCGCCCGACTTATCGGTGATTGCAAAAGCGCGTGGCATCGAAGCTGGACTTCCACGAGGGCTGTTCGACATCGTCACGCAATATCAAGAAGGTGGACCGGATTATATTTTTGCCTTGCTTACCGGCTATGACCCAGCGCCGACTGGCGAAAATCTGACGGAAACGCAATACTGGAACAATGTTTACCCCGGTCATAAAATCGCTATGAGTCCGCCGCTGCTGGATGGCCGAGTCGATTATACGGACGGCACGCCCGCGACAGTCGAACAATATGCGCGCGACGTTTCCGCGTTCTTGATGTGGGTAGCGGAGCCGCATCTCGAGGCCCGCAAGCGCATCGGGTTCCAGGCGATTATTTTTCTGCTTGTATTTGCCGCGCTTGCCTATTTTACCAAGAAGAAAGTTTGGGCCGACTTGCACTAAGGCGGACGCCTAAAATCCCGCCCACCGGTTAGCTAGAAAACGCATGAAAAAATGCGAGCTGACTGATTGGATGGGTGTGGCAAATTACCGCACGATATGATCGATCTTTTTTAGCCGCGGCAAAAATTGATTCAGATCAATATGCCGCGGCTCGAATTTATTGCGATGACAAGTCGTATTTGACATTGCCCACCGGTTGGCCGCGATTTTGCCCCCCCCCGCGAAACAGCCCCAACCACGTGTACGCAAAATTGTTGCGCAGAGACCCACAATACGATCTTTTTTATACAGCCTATGCTCGCATTGCGCAGGGCATCACGGAGAATAATGCCCCTAAGCAAGCTCAGATCGCTATTGGGTGGAGATTCAGCGACCAATGAGACGATTGTACACTGAGCCGAGAACTACAGCGGTAACCCAGCCGAAGACCAAGCTGAAGCCGATGCCGTCGATCCAAGCTCTGGGTGAGTTGATCGGTGAGACAGAAAAAAGGGCGACCCATGCTGCCCAACCTTGCGAAGCCGGTAAATCTGGGAAAGCAAGTGCTGAACCTAGGCAGATCACGAAAAGCACGATAAGCGTTGCTGTGAGTGCAGTTCCTAGAGCAACAATGTTAAGTGGACTATACGACTTCGAATTCATGGCGCCCTCCAAAAAAATCGGTTACAGTTAGACTATTCTTATAGTTATTAGTCTTGTCAATCAATGCAACAAGAGATACCGCTACGTAAGAAAATGAAACGTGAGTTTGGTGCTATGAGAGCCAGAATGGAAAACGATAACGATACATACGAGCTTTCTCGACGTTCCCTCTTGCAGGGTGCGGCTTACGGGATAGGTGCGGCAACCGTTCTCGCCATGACGATGACGGCTGCGAGGGCAGGCAAGATGCCGCAGGCGGCCGTTGGGTATAAAGCCTCACCGAACGGCAATCAAAGCTGTGCTAATTGTCGGTTGTTTCAGGCGCCGAATGCATGCGCTAGCGTCGATGGGGCCATTAGCCCGTCAGGCTGGTGTAAAATCTGGGTACCAAAATAAGAAACGCGGCGGTCTTTTAATTGACGCGATGCGTTGACCTGAGCCGAATATCACAATCTTGAAATCGTCCTGATAGAGGACATTGCATTGGGTGAAACCCCCAATCTCCAATTAATCCTGCTACATCCGATGAGCAGACGCTTTCATATGTGGTTGCCAGCAATCGGCTTAGTGCGAAAGAGCTCGCGATGTCGCATTTACTGATCGCGCATTCATCAAGTGTGCATCTATCATAATTTTCATGCGCGCTTGTGAATCAGCGCCCTATTTCTGCTTTTTGATGTCTTCAACTGGCGTTGTGGTGAGCTTGCCCTTATATTGCTGCGCGTAAGCTGAAGGCTGATGGATTTTCTTTTCCTGCTTTGGTTTTTTCCTCTCCTTGACGCTTCGCATTTGACCTTTGGCCATAGTGTCCTCCGTGAGTAGATGTCGCTTTCTTGGCGGCCGCTAATTCTAATCACGCATTTGCAATTGCGCCAAGCCTTCATCGGCCATCTGACATCTCGTTAGCAGGCCCAACCTTCCAATACTCGCAGAGGCAGCATCCAGCGCATCAATTGTGGGCCTGCATTTGAGCGCGGCCGTTCTCCTCATAGAAGGGGGCGATTTCATCGTAGCCGATAAATTCTAACCATGCTTTCGGATTTGTACCGTGCTTTGCTTCGGTGTTTGATTCGAAGCGAATCCGGGGAAGGACATGACGCGCGCGGTATTGGGAATTATCGGCGGCTCGGGTTTTTATGATCTGCCAGGGCTGGAAAAAATCGAGGAGTTACAGATCGTTAGTCCCTGGGGCGAGCCGTCGGATAAACTCCGACGCGGTGAAATTGGCGGAACGCTGGTGGTATTTCTCGCTCGTCACGGCCGTGGGCATTGGCAGTCGCCGAGCGACATTAATTATCGTGCCAATATCGATTGCCTGAAACGCGCAGGCGTAACTGATCTCGTTTCGCTGGCCGCATGCGGTTCATTCCGCGAGGAAATCGCACCGGGAAATTTCGTGCTCGTCGACCAATTCATCGATCGGACGTTCCGTCGTGCTTCCAGCTTTTTCGGACCGGGCTGCGTCGGACATGTCTCGATGGCTCATCCGGTCGGCCCCAAGCTTTTGGAGCGCATCGCGAACGCTGCAAATGCAGAGGGAATTCCATTCACAAAAGGCGGCACCTATGTCTGCACCGAGGGGCCGCAATTCTCGACAAAGGCCGAGAGCCTAGCTTGTGCTGCAGAGGGTTGGACGGTGATCGGCATGACCAGCATGCCGGAGGCGAAACTCGCGCGGGAAGCGGAGATCACCTATGCGACGGTTGCGATGGTGACTGATTACGACTCTTGGCACGATGAACCGGTCGACGTGCCCATGGTATTGCGAGTGATGAAGGAAAATTCCAGCAAAGCCGCGAGGTTGATCGCGCGGCTCGCGCGTGATTTTCCAGCCGAGCGTGAGTTATGCCCCGTGGGCTCTGATCATGCGCTCGATTTTGCGATCATCACAACGCCGGAATTCCGTGATCCGATATTTCTGAAAAAACTCGATGCGGTGGCGGGGAGGGTGCTGAAATGAATTTGCGCGCAAAATCCGTCGTCGATCTGAAACAGTTGATCCGCACGATTCCGGACTATCCAAAGCCTGGTATTATTTTTCGTGATGTAACAACGCTGCTGCTCGATCCGCGGGGTTTGCGGGCGGCCGTTGATGGACTGATGCTACCGTTCGTGGATATGCCGCTCGATCTCGTCGCCGGGATAGAAGCACGCGGCTTTATTCTTGGCGGCGCAGTCGCGCATGAACTTGGCAAGGGCTTTGTTCCTGTGCGCAAGAAGGGAAAGCTTCCACACAAAACCATCGGGCAGGAATATCAACTCGAATATGGAGTTGATGCGGTCGAGATCCATGTCGATGCGATCTCCGCCGGGCAGCGCGTTTTGCTGATCGACGATCTGATTGCGACCGGTGGAACGGCGGAAGCGGCAATCGAACTTGTGCGTCGCTCGGACGGTGAACTAGTCGCCGCCGCATTCATCATCGATCTTCCAGATTTGGGCGGTTCGGAAAAGTTGAAGTCTCAGGGTGTCGCGGTTCATACTCTCGTTTCCTTCGCAGGGCATTGATTCGGCCGAATGTGGATCGGCGAATGGTTTTTTTCAGCAACCATGCGAATGGTATACGATCAGCAGTGCGGCACCTGCTACGAATGTTTGTGCTGCCAATGATTTCATAAAGCGCTGGAGCGAACGTCGGTACCGATTGGTGCGGGTATAAATAACGTAGCGCTTTAGCATTTTTGAGCATAGCGCAAAGCTTGATTGGGTTTCCGAAGCTTAAACCGAACGACGTTCGATGAATGCGATGCCCTCAAACTGATAGACCTCGACACCGTTCTGATTGAAGCCGGTAACACGATTGCGGATCATGCCCCATCCGGGACGTGATTCGAGTGGACGCTTTTCAATTAATTCGCTGACGAATGTGATTGTGTCGCCGGCATAGACGGGCTTCAGCCATTTTAAATTGTTGAACCCGGGCGAGGGACCGACCTTCGCAAGTTTATCGCCCCGTCCGGTCATTTCGGCGGCTAATCTCTTGTTTGCGATCACGATCGTGCGCATGCAGACGGCTGCGGTGTGCCACCCCGAGGCGCACAATGCGCCGAAATGTGAACGCTTGGCCGCTTCTTCATCGATATGGAAGGGCTGCGGATCATAGCGTGTCGCGAAACGCTTGATTTCTTCAGTGGTGAATGTGTGCTTGCCGAGTTCGCGTCGAAAGCCTACTTCAAGATCGTCGAAAAATTTCATAGCACTAGCCCGGCATTCGTTTACCGAACATGCCAGCGTAGCTCGAGTCTAGGACAACTTCGCCGTACTGGTTCAGCATTTCGACGCGATGACGGACGAAGCCCACTTCAGGCCGGCTTTTCGACTCGCGCTTTTCGAGAACGGTCATGCGCACTGAAAGCGCGTCACCTGGTCTGACGGGCTTAACCCACTTCAATTCCTCGACGCCCGGGGCGCCCCACGAACTTGAACTCGAAACCATACCATCGCAGATCAGCCGCATCATGATTGCGCAGGTGTGCCAACCCGAGGCGGACAAGCCACCGAGCATGCTTTTCTTCGCGGCCTCTTCGTCCAGATGCATCGGTTGCGGATCAAACTCCGATGCAAACGCGATGATTTCCTCGCGTGTTACGATACGCGGGCCGTAGGTTGTCACGATGCCAACTACGAAGTCTTCGTAATGCTTGCAGGTCATACCGGGAACCTGTCTTCTCGTATAGTGACGCGATCAAGCATGGAAAACGGGATTTGTCATCAGGAAGCGTTACAGATCAGCTTCGCGTCGAACACGATTTTAGTTCGCAAAGCGAAAGTGCAGTACATCGCCGTCGGCGACTACGTAATCCTTGCCTTCAAGCCGTAGCTTACCAGCTTCGCGCGCGCCGACTTCTCCCTTCAGAGCGACGTAATCGCTATAGGCAATGGTCTCGGCGCGGATGAAGCCTTTTTCGAAGTCAGAGTGGATCACGCCTGCGGCCTGCGGCGCGCGAGTACCGCGCTCAATGGTCCAGGCGCGTGCTTCCTTCGGTCCCGCGGTAAAAAATGTGATAAGATGCAAAAGTTCGTAACCCGTTCGGATCAACCGATCGAGGCCTGGTTCCGATAGTCCGACGGCTTTCAAATACTCTTCGCGATCGCCGATGGGCAGCATGGCGATTTCGGATTCGATTTTCGCGGAAATCACGACCGAGAGCGCCCCTTCGGCCTTGGCCTTTTCTTCGATCTTTTTGGAGAAAACATTTCCTGTCGCGGCCGAAGCTTCATCGACATTGCAGACATAAAGAACCGGTTTTGCAGTAATGAGGCCGAGCATGCGAAACGCATGTTCTTCTTCATCTTTACGCGAGACGAGCCGTGCGGGCTTGCCTGCCGCTAGAAGCGCGATCGCTCGTTTCATGAGGTCAAGCGCAATGATCGATTCCTTGTCGCCTCCCTTGGCTTTTTTCTGCAGTGGATCTATCCGCTTCTCCAAACTCTCAAGGTCGGCAAGCATCAATTCGGTTTCGACCGTTGCAGTGTCGGCGATTGGATCGATCTTGCCCTCGACGTGGGTGATATCGCTGTCCTCGAAACAGCGGACCACATGTGCGATGGCGTCGACCTCGCGGATGTGCGCAAGAAACTGATTGCCCAGTCCTTCGCCCTTTGACGCACCGCGCACAAGTCCGGCGATATCGACGAAAGTGAGGCGCGTCGGAATGATCTCCGCAGAATTCGCGATTTTTGCGAGCGCATCGAGTCGCGGATCCGGAACCGCTACTTCGCCGAGATTGGGCTCGATCGTGCAAAACGGGTAATTTGCGGCCTGTGCCGCTGCGGTCTGCGTCAGTGCATTGAAGAGAGTCGATTTGCCAACATTCGGCATACCGACAATGCCGCACTTGAATCCCATCGTTTTTCCCTAGGCGTTCTTTAGGTGGGTTCGTCGGAAGAAGGCTGGACGACGCCGCTGGCTTGCAGGCTGAGATGAACGCGGTTCTGAAACTCTTCTGATTTTCCTTTCGCGAGAAGCTCAGTGGCGGCCGCGATGCTGTCGCAAACCGCTTCAACCCAAGCGCGATCGCTTTTCGCGAAATCGGAAAGTACGTAATGCTGTACTAGGTTTTTGTCTCCGGGATGACCAATCCCGATACGCACGCGCGTATAATCATTGCCGCACATGGCGCTGATCGAATGTAGGCCATTGTGACCGGCATTTCCGCCGCCAATCTTGACGCGGACTTTTGCCGGGGCGAGATCGAGTTCGTCATGGAACACAATTAAATCGCCGAGAGAAATCTTGAAGAAGTGTTGGGCGGCGGCGATGGCATGACCGGATTCATTCATAAAGGTCTCGGGTTTCAGGATCAAAATGCGGTTGCCACCAATTTCGCCTTCTGCGGTTTCGCCATGAAAACGTTTTCGCCATGGACCGAAACGATGCCGGCGATGAATCGCGTCAGCGACGAGAAAACCAATGTTGTGGCGATTGGCGGAATAGCGCGACCCCGGATTTCCAAGCCCTGCGAACAAAAGCATGCAGAGCCTCCGTAGTCGCGCTGTTTCCGATTACTTCTTGCCCTTGTCGGCGCCCTTTGCGTCGGCAGAGGGCGTGGCCGCTGCTGGAGGAACGGCACCCTCCGCCGCGGGAGCCGCGGCGCCAGCTACGGGAGCAGCGCCTTCTACACCTTCGGTCACGGGACCCGCAGCTGCGGCGGCCGCTGCAGCGGCAGCGTCGGCTTCGGCCTTCTGCTTCGCGAGCAACTGCTCTTCGAGATAGCCGGACGAGGACACGATGGTCGCGACCGTGAAGTCACGCTCGCGGATGACGGGCTTGACGCCATCCGGCAGTTTAATCGCCGAGATGTGAAGCGAGCGACCGATTTCGAGACCGGTCAAATCCGCCGTGATGAATTCGGGAATTTTGTCGGCCGGACAGAAGAAGTCGACCGTATGCCGCACGATGTTCAGTGTGCCGCCGCGCTTGATGCCAGGGGATTCTTCCTGATTGACGAACTTTACCGGTATCGCGACGCGAATGACCGCGCCTGGCGCCACGCGCTGAAAGTCGACATGAGTCGGTTTGTCTCGCAGTGGGTCGAGTTGGAAAGAGCGCGGGATCACCTGATGCTTCGCGCCTCCGATCTCGACGTCGAACAGCGTCGTGAGGAAGTGGCCGGCAAATATATTCTTGGCGAGCTCGATTGAATCAAGGGAAATCGCAACAGGCGGTTTCTTGTCACCGTAAATTACGCCCGGCACTTGCCCGGCGCGGCGCACAGCACGGGCGGCCCCCTTGCCGACCTCCGGACGCGCGGTAGCCTTCATTTGTTTCTTGGCAGTCATTGTTCCGATCCTTGTGTCGTCGGGACGCCTCTAGGGGCGCGGGGCGCCGGGCGGCGTTCCTATACCCAGATAAGGCTTAAGAGGCAATGTGCTTGCGCGAGAAGCCCGGAACATGCGACTGCTCGAAAACGAAAACGCTTCAAAGCGTTAAGGGCATCGAGAACAAAATGAATTTCCGCCCCCAAATCCTTCCCATCGGCGTGCTCGTTCCCATACTGCTTTCGGGTTGCATCGAATCGCGCATGCCCTTGTTCGACGAAGCCAAGGCGGTCACGCCTGCGCCGGCCGGACGCTATGAGGAGCAGGAGTTCAAGCGCGGCGCTTGGATAAAGAAAGAGTCTGGCCTGCTCACGATCGAGAGTCCTTCTTACAATTGGAAGCCGGATGGAAAAGAGGGTATCGAGTTTTTCACAATCCACGATGTCGGCGACGGCTTTTACATGTTGTCAGTGCGACAGAAAAACCCCAAACCGAACGACCCGTATATGTACGCATTGTTCGAGGTGACGAAGGACGGCATTCTCGCCTATCAGCCGACCTGCTCCGACATGATGAAGGTGCGGCTACCGAAAGAGGATCTTCCGCTCGTCGACGGCAGCGATTGCTTTTACACGGACCGTGAGGCTCTCGTTCGTTCCTTCAAAACTTACGCGCAACGTCTACTACCGACGAGCCGTTACATTTCGATGAGACCCTGATTTCAAAATCTCCAAAAAAGCCAAACGAAGGCCGCCGCTAATGTGAATAGCACAAGGCTCGCGAAAATCCATCGTTCTCGCTTCAATTTTTTCTTGTAAGGGCGGACTGATGCATCATGCGTGATTTTGTCAAAAGAACCGGGCGGTCGCGAAAACGCTTTTTCCAAATCGCGATGCTCTTCGGCAAGAAAAAAAGCATTTAGCCCGTCATGATAGGCAAAGTGATACCCGAGCGGTGTCAGGAAATCGGCATACTCCTTAGCTCGGTCCTGTACTTCATCAATGCGGTCGACCATATTGATGGTAATCGGCATTTTCGATTCCAGCACGATAATCTTCGGGCGATGATGTTTAAGGTCCGCACCGCGCAAAACCGATAATTCAGTTCCTTCAACGTCGATTTTTATAAAATCGATCGTGCGATCTTTTGCATGTTCGTCGAGCACGGCGGAAAGTCTTCGCATGGGCACGTTGTGCTCCACGACCTTGAGTCCGTCCTTGCGATGCTGTTCTGCGATTACCGCGTCGGTGGTGGAGTAGCCATGCCATTTTCCGATTTCATAGAAGATGATAGAGCCCTCTTCGTCGCCGACCGCGATTTTGAGATTGATGTCGCGTTTGCGTTTCTTGCGGAGCTCGGCGTTCCTCGCCGCCAGCGGTTCGATATTGATGCCCGACCAGCCGCGCTCGTAAAAAACGCGTGTGACATTATCGATATCGGGATCGTTTGCGCCTACATCCACGTAAAAGCCCGTCGAACCCGAAAAAGCACGGGCCAGAATCACATCCTCAAAGTTTTGGGCGTAACTCGTGATCGGCACGGGAACTCCGTTACTAAACTCAGGGCCGATGCCGACCGGGAAATTCAGTAAAACAGGCTCGATACGGATTCTTCACTCGACGTGCGTCCGATCGCCTCCCCGAGCAGTGGTGCGATCGAAAGTACGCGGATGTTGCGGGCGGCGCGCACGGCTTCAGTCGGCTGTATCGAATCGGTAATTACTAACTCTTTCAACTTGGAAGATGTGATGCGGCTGACGGCGCCGCCGGACAGGACGCCATGGGTGATGTACGCATAAACGTCGGTCGCGCCTTTTTCGAGCAGCGCTTCGGCGGCGTTTACCAGTGTGCCGCCGGAGTCAACGATATCATCGACCATGATGCAGGTCTGACCGGTGACCTCGCCGATGACGTTCATCACTTCGGATTCATTTGGGCGGTCGCGTCGTTTATCGATGATCGCTAGCGGCGCGTCGATGCGTTTCGCCAGACCGCGTGCGCGCACGACGCCGCCGACATCGGGTGAAACCACCGTAATATTCTTGAAGTTGCGCTCCTTGATGTCGCGCACCATCACGGGAGAGGCGTAAAGGTTATCCGTCGGAATATCAAAGAATCCCTGGATTTGACCGGCATGCAGATCCAGCGTGAGTACACGATCGGCGCCCGCATTGGTGATCAGATTGGCGACGAGCTTCGCCGAGATTGGTGTGCGCGGGCCGGGTTTTCGATCCTGCCGGGCGTAGCCGAAATAGGGGATCGTCGCGGTAATGCGTCGCGCTGACGAGCGCTTCAGCGCGTCGATGATGATCAGCAATTCCATCAGATGGTCGTTCGCTGGGAAGGAAGTGGATTGCAGCACGAACACATCGCGGCCACGGACATTTTCCTCGATCTCGACGAAGATCTCCATGTCGGCGAAGCGGCGCACGACGGCTTTGGTTAGCGGTGTTTCGAGATAGGCACCGATCGCTTCCGCCAGCGCGCGGTTCGAGTTGCCGGCAACGATCTTGATATTCCCGTTATTGCGGGTCGCCATTGCAAGCCCCTAAGCGCGGCTACGTCCGACCGCCGCTGCCCGTGTCCCTAGCCGCGTGGACAGGTCCTGTAAAGTTGATGCTGAACGCAATCCAGAGGCTTATTTATTCGCGTTCTTTGGTAAATGGCTCAGTCGCGCGGATCGGTAAATGCGATTACGTTCGTCGACTTTGCCGCTGCCACGGGGGAGCGATCTTCGCGAGCGAGATCCTGTGCCGGATCTTGCGGCGAGTAGGCTCCGGACATTTGTGCGATGATGGCATCAAGGCTTTTCGCGGCAATCTGCGCTAGCACGGCGTCATCGGCGAGTGACCACACGTCTTTTCGCGGGGGACTGACCAGTTCCTCACCGAAAACCCGGAACGCGCGGTTATAGCGGGGGTCGAACACGTCGCCGACCCAGGAAATCGTCGCCTGTTTCCTTTGCAGATGGGCCGCAAGATAAAGGCGCACACGCCATGCAGTGTCGTTGTTACGAGAAACGACCGGAAGTCTTCTTGTTTCGGCCTGGGTGGAGAGCTGTTTTACCAGACGCTGGAAGACCGGTTGGGGTGGTCCATCGATCGATTCGAAGGCAATGGCGTGGGCTGCATTACCGCTGAGCGAACCCGTCATCAGATTCTGATCGGTCTGACAGCCAGAGAGGAGTAGGCAACTGAAAGCCACAGCAAGCGCGCGAGACAATTCCTCGCGTCCGTAGGTACGATTAAACAACATCGACACGTCCCCGGTGCGCCGTGCTCTTATAATCGAGCCTCGGCAGCGGCGACAGAGTTCTAGATTTAAACCGATACGAGGTCTAGCCAGAGATTAATCAATTAGTGCAATTGCCGCAATGAGACGGCCGTAATCCTTCTCGCCACGGTGAATCGAGCGGCGATAACTGAAGAAAAGTTTTTCATCAGAGTAAGTATCGAGGACGAGATCTTCGACTGTGCCAACGCCCGTTTTTTTAAGACGCATAGCGATATAGCCGGGCAAATCGAACATTGCATGATGCTCGCGGTCAGCGGGCGCGAAAAATCGGATGTTCCTGTGATCCTCCTCGCGAAAGCGAGCCACGAATTCTGGGCCAACTTCGTAGCTCGATTGGCGAATGAGAGGACCAATTGCTGCGGTAATGTGCGAACATCTGGCACCGAGCTCTTCCATTTTAGCTATTGTCGTTTCCAGTACGCCAGTGAGCGCGCCCTTCCAGCCCGCATGAACCGCGCCGATGACACCTGCTTCACCATCAGCTAGCAATATAGGTCCGCAATCCGCGACGGATACACCAATGGCAAGACCGGGTATCTTAGTGACGATTGCGTCGGCATGCGGGGCATTGTCACGCGTCCACGGTCTCGTCGCGACTACGGCATCATCAGAATGAATTTGATAACACGTAATGAGGTGGCGTTCAGGCACTTCGAGCGCGGCCGCGATGCGCCGGCGATTTTCCTTCACGTGCGCGGGATCGTCGTTTGAGCCCTGACCGCCATTGAGGCTCGCGTAAATTCCCTCTGACACGCCACCTTCGCGCGTGAAAAAAGCGTGACGCGCACGTTTCAGCGAGGCAAGCGAAGATGATTGCACCTTCATTGTAGAGAAGTTCGCCGCCGTTGGGTCAGCTGTCAAATCCTGGCGGGGAAGGAAGGTCGGGGTGCGTGAAGGTAAGCGCCTTGAACAAGTCCCCCATATGCGGGGGTGAATCGCCGACAAGGCGCATGAGCGCGGCATCGATGTCTGCACGCGTTTTCGTATCGGTCTCCTTTTTGAGGCGCTTGGCGCGCGGCTCGATTCCTAGCCGACGCAAAAATACACCCTGTGTAATAGGACCGTGGACGTGTGTTCCTTCTTTTTTCGCAGCCTCCGTCAACGCCTCGAAATCGACGAGCGAAGTCAGATCTGTATTGCCCGGTTGCTCCAGTGGATCGACGAATTTGTGTTCGCGCACGGCCTGCAACGTGTTGCCGAATTTCGTCCGCGGTTCGCCGTAATCGACGATAAGAGCAGCGCCGCCGAATCGCACGATGCGGTTAGCGAGTTCACGTATACATTCCAAGTCGCGGCGTTCCAGCACGGAGCCTTCAGGAGCATAACGCAAATGCGCAGGCAGATTTTCATTGATACCGGGAACCGAAATGGTGTTGAGGCCGAAGGCAAGCTTGCCATCAATAAGGCCGATACGCCGTTCACACCAGCCATTCGTGGTATTAACGAATTGATCAATGGGCAAAGCATCGACAAATTCATTCGCGATGACGATCAAAGGGCCATCGGGAAGGCTGCTTACGTTTTTGTGCCAAGAAATTTTTGTGTCAGTGTTTGCCAGTGTTCTTTTCTGACGCTCGGTCAGCACTGGGCTCATTTCGACAAGCTGCACTTCGAATGTCTTCAAAAAATCTGGCACGATTCTAGTTGCGCGCAGTAGATCACTCATCAGTGTCCCACGGCCGGGCCCTAGTTCAACGAGATGAATTTGAACAGGCGATTTCATCGAGCGCCAAACCTCGGCGCACCATAGGCCGATTATTTCGCCGAACATCTGGCTGATTTCTGGCGCGGTGGTGAAATCACCGGCTGCACCGAGCGGGTCGTGCGTTGTATAATAACCGTCACGAGGGTCACTCAAGCAAAGCGCCATATAGTGCGAAACCGATATCGGTCCTTCGGCTTCGATGACCGCGCGGATTATTTTCTCGAACGAATTCATGCCTTGAAAGTTGGGGGGAGGCGGAGCGCACGAATGATCGCAATCGTGCCGGCAACAACCATCGGCAACGAAAGCAAGGTGCCCATCGTCAATCCACCCGCGAGATAACCAATGTGGGCGTCGGGCTCGCGGAATTGCTCGCCCGCGATGCGGGCAAGGCCGTAAATTGCTACGAACACGCCCCCAATCAGCCCCGGTCGTCGGAGCGCACCCATATAGGCGGCAATCAGGCCGACGGCGAAAAGCACGATGCCTTCGAGTCCAGCTTCATAGAGTTGGCTGGGGTGGCGCGGCTCGGATCCCGCACTGGGGAAGATGAAAGCCCAGGGGACGTCGGTGACACGTCCCCAAAGCTCGCCATTAATGAAATTAGCGATGCGCCCGAGAAACAATCCGATTGGCGTAACGATGGCGCCGAGATCAAGCATCGACAGCATCGATATGCCGTGCCGATGTCCGTATAGAGTGAGCGCAAGAATCGTCCCCAGAAATCCGCCATGGAAGGACATGCCGCCGCGCCATAGCACGAAAATTTCGGCGGGATGGGAAGCAAAATAACGGGGCCCGTAAAAAAGGACGTATCCAAGCCGCCCGCCCGCAACGATCCCGAGCGCGCACCAGGCGATCACATCGTCCACATCGTCTGGTTTGATCGGAGATCGCCCACCCCAGAGAGCATTATTTGCAGTAATCCTGCGCGCCAGCCACCATGCCAGCAAGATGCCGCCGACATAGGCAAGCGCGTACCAGCGAATCGCAAACGGCCCGATGGAAAAGACAATGGGGTCAAAGGCGGGAAAAGGCAGGGCAAGAAGCGGCATGGGCCTCGCGTGATCCGCTTCGCTGGTACTGAAGTCAAGCGTCCGTATGTCGCCGTCTTGCGCGGCGCGTATCCTCGGCCCATTGTTTAGTTCTGTTTTTTGAATTGGAGATGACCATGCCGCAGACGACCAACCGTTTTTTTGATGAAATCGCCCGGCTGATGAACGATGCCGCCGGCGTCGCGGGCGGCGTGCGCAAAGAGGTTGAAACGATCTTCCAGACCCAGGCCGAGCGTATCTTACGTAATCTCGATGTTGTAACTCGCGAAGAGTTCGAAGCCGTCAAGGAAATGGCGGCGAAGGCGCGTGATGAGAATGACCGGCTAACCGCCAAACTCAACGAACTCGAAGAGAAGCTCAGCGCCGCGCTCAAAAATCAAGGTTCGGCAGGCAACTCCAAGACCGACTGAGTCCACAGAAATTATGATTCCCGCCTGTGGACGGCTGAGTCGCGCCGTTGCGCATCCCGCCCGAATGCGATTCTTTGGGGTCACGGCGTTGGGAATCTGATTCGCGACACAGGTGGAACATTTATCCGCCCTATTCGCCTCCCATCTCCGGGCGAGGCCAAAGATGTCGATCATGGATTTCGATACCGAGGTGCGGGGTAACCCCGTGGATCTCGTCGAGCGTCTCGCGTCGATCAACAACTGGTCCTTTGAGCGATCGGGTGATGGCGAAATCACGCTTTCGATCAAGGGCTGCTGGACCGATTATCACATCTCATTCCAATGGATGACGGAGCTGGAAGCTCTGCATCTTGCTTGTGCTTTCGATCTCAAGGTGCCGGAAAATCGGCGCAGCGAAGTACTGAAGCTTTTGTCGATCGTCAACGAGCAGCTGTGGGTCGGACACTTCGATTTATGGTCGGACGAGGGCATGGTTATGTATCGCCATGCGCTTCTGCTTGGTGGCGGTGCGGTAGCGAATGGACGTCAATGCGAGGCTCAGCTCGACCGCGCGGTGGAGGCGGCCGAGCGCTACTTTCCTGCCTTTCAATTCGTGGTCTGGGCCGGCAAGACCGCCCGTGAGGCCGTCGACGCCGTCATGTTCGAGACCGCCGGCGAGGCTTAACCGCCGATGACCGGGCCCTCGCTTCACGGCACGGTTCTGCTCTTCGGTGCCGGCAAAATGGGTGGTGCGCTGATCGAAGGCTGGCTCGCAGGCGGCCTTGATCCTGTGAATATAGCCGTCATTGATCCTGCGCCGCCGGCCGAAATTGCAAGGTTGTTGACCGAACAGAAGATTGCGCGCGATCCGGATCCGAAAACATTTTCGCCCGATGCGATTGTAATCGCGGTGAAACCACAACTCGCAGATGAAGTCGTGCCGAAGGTCGCTTTTTTTGTGAAGCCAAAAACGATCGTTGTTTCGATCATGGCAGGGCGTACGATCGCTTCAATCGAGTCCGGTCTGCCCGCTTTCGCCGCGATCGTGCGTGCCATGCCGAATATGCCCGCTTCAATCAGGCGTGGAATTACGGTTGCTGTCGCGAACAAGCGCGTGAACAGCATCGAAAGATCGCTCGCGAACGATTTGCTCGCAGTCGTGGGTGCGGTCGAATGGGTCGAGGATGAAACATTAATCGACGTCGTGACTGCAGTTTCGGGCTCAGGACCTGCTTATGTTTTCTTGCTCACAGAGTGCATGACGAGGGCAGGTATCGAAGCAGGCTTGCCAGCCGACCTCGCTATGAAACTTGCGCGGGAAACGGTTGCGGGTGCCGGTGAACTTCTGCATCGGTCAAGACAGGACGCTGCGAAGCTGCGTGAGAGTGTCACGTCGCCGGGCGGCACGACAGCCGCGGCGCTCGAAATTCTGGGGGGTAATAACGGATTGCAGCCGCTATTCACACGTGCGATTGCCGCTGCAGCGAAAAGATCCCGCGATCTCGCGGGTTGATCTGGCGCCTTCCCATGGCCATATCATCATCCTAGGATTGGGTTTGAACTAGTTTCCGGAGGCCCTTATGGCGAGTCCAAATCGCGTAAAGCTCACTGAGGCATTTCTTTTGCTGCTTGCGGAAAAGCCATTTGATAAAGTTGGTCTTGCGGCCGTCGCCGAAAAGGCTGGTGTATCGCTCGCCGACATGCGCGGCGAATTCGGGTCGACGTTTGACATTCTCTCCTCATTTTTACGCGAGACCGATCGCAAGGTGCTCGCCGGAGGCGATAAGGATAGTGCCGAAGGAACGGCGCGTGATCGCTTGTTTGATGTTTTGATGCGGCGCTTTGAGGTGCTGTTGCCGTATCGTGAGGCGGTGCGTTCTCTCATGTATTCGGCGCAGCGCGATCCGCGCTTTGCGCTCGGGATAAACAAGCTTGCCGTGCGCTCTCAGCAATGGATGCTATCGGCAGCCGGAATTGAGTCTTCGGGCTTTATCGGCGGGATTCGTGCGCAAGCGTTAGCTGTGATGTTCGCGCGGGTGACTCGCATTTGGTTGAACGACAATGATCCGGGTCTTGCGAAGACGATGGCCGAACTCGACCGCGATCTCGCGACGGGTGCGCGCTTCGCTACCATACTCGACGATCTTTGCCGTCTCGCGCCGCGTTGTCCACCGCGCCGTAGACGCACGCGCAATACAGCGCGCCATCGCAGGGCCGGTTCTCCGGAGCCGCGGCCGATGCAGGCCTGAGGGCGCATAAGCCCGCGACAAAGTCATCATCGTCGACTTCCCCGATGAGCACTCAATTATGTTTGATAGTGTTGGACAAAAGATTCCGAACAGCGGTCGGATCTTGTGACACTTAAACGGGTATTCTAACCGTTGCGCGCAGGCCACCGAGCGGGCTTTCTGACAATAAGATATCGCCACCGTGTGATCCTGCGATATCGCGTGCGATCGAGAGGCCGAGGCCAGTGTTGCCTTCATTCTGATTGCGTGAATCGTCTAGACGGAGGAAGGGGCGAAAAACTTCATCACGTTTTTCCGCCGGAATTCCGGGTCCATTGTCGTCGACTTGCACGGAGAGAAAACGCGGCTCGCGTGTTCCGACAATCGCGATCGTCGAGCCATAACGCAACGCGTTGCCCACGAGATTGGCAACACAGCGTTTGAAGGAGTCTGCGCGCAACTGCACGATCGGCGGACCGGAAAAAGTCATGCTCGCGCGTTTTCCGCGGCGTTCGGCATCGGCAACGAATTCCGCGAGCATTTCCGATACATCAACTAGCGTCGGCTGCTCACCGGCGTCGCCGCGCGCAAAGGCAAGATAAGCCTCCAGCATGCGCTGCATTTCATCGACATCGCGGCGAAGTGCGACAGCGTCGGGATGGTCTTCGAGAAGCGCGAGTTCAAGCTTAAAGCGTGTCAGGACAGTGCGCATATCATGCGAAACACCGGCCAACATCGTGGTGCGTTGCTCAATCTGCCGTTCAATACGCCTCTTCATTTCGAGAAAAGCAAAGGCTGCCTGACGCACTTCGCGTGCCCCGCGAGGACGAAAATTTGCAACATCTCGACCTTTTCCGAATGCATCGGCCGCTTCCGCTAGCTTGAGGATTGGGCGTATCTGGTTGCGCAAAAAAATAATAGCGACCCCCAGCAAAACCAGAGAAGTGCTGACCATCCAGACTAAGAAAATATGGGAGTTCGAGGCATAAGCCTGATTGCGCGGCGCGAATACCTGTAGTGTGTTGTTGTCGAGTAGAATTCGAGCCTCGATGAGATTCGAATTGCCTACCGTATCGATCCAGAATGGTTTACCAATCTTGTGGCTGATTTCCTGCGATAGAACCGAATCTAGAATTGAAAAAAAAGGCTTGGGGCCGGGCGCGGGTAGTTGTTCACCCGGTAGCAGATTGATTTTAAGATTGAGACGTTGGCTCGCAATTTTTTTAAGTAAAGCTGCATCCTCATCCTGTGGATATTGCTGATAAACATCAATCACGGCTGCAATGTCTTGCGTGACGGCGGCAGAAAGGCGGCGGGTCACTAGATTATAGTGGCGCTCCATGAAGACAAAAGCGACGACAGACTGCAGGAGTACCATCGGTGTTACGATGATCAGCAATGATCGCGCATACAACCCTTTTGGCATGCGTGCATTGATCCAGATACTGACGCGATCCCAGAAGTCGTAGAGCCTTCCAAAGACCGAACGGATCCCAGCTATGCCGGTTTCGATCGTTGTCATGGCGATACCACCAATCGATAGCCTCCACCGCGTACTGTGCGGAGGTGGGATGGATTAGTCGGGTTGTTCTCTATCTTGCGGCGTAATCGATTGATCTGCACATCGACTGCACGTTCGTTCACATCTGTTCCTGGTGCCGAGAGGGCTTGTCGTGGCACGGTTTCGCCCGGCTTGACCGCTAATACGCGCAACATATCGCGTTCGCGGTCAGTTATTCGGACGGGATTACCATCTCGCGTAAGTTCACCGCTTTCGATGTGAAACATAAAATCGCCGAAGCGAACCGTTTCGATGGCTGGCGGTTGTGGGACGGCCGCACGACGGAGCACACTGTTTATGCGAAGCAACAGTTCGCGCGGATCGAAAGGTTTTGTCACGTAATCATCTACCCCAGTTTCGAGTCCCGTTATGCGATCCTCGGTTTCGGCGCGTGCAGTGAGCATCAAAATCGGAACGACCGAGTTATTTCGGATCGAGCGCGCGAGATCTAGTCCACTTTCTCCCGGCATCATGATATCGAGCACAAGCAGATCGAATGCGAGACCTTCAAGCTTCGCGCGTGCATCAGCTGCTGAGTTCGCCGTAGTGACCCGAAAGCCATGATCGGTGAGATAACGTGATAGAAGATCGCGAATGCGCAAATCGTCGTCGACGACGAGGAGATGCGGCGCGTCGTCCGGAATCTGTCTTTGAGCATGGGCCATCATCGTGCCTAGGCGCTTCCTTAACGGATACGGCTCTTGGCCCCATGGTCAGCACTTGCGATCAGCTTTTCAACCTCTGGGCGGGCCGAGGGTTCGATCATGGCAGTAAGAAAACGTTGCGCTGCTTCACGCGCACCTTCGCCGCACTCGTTGAGCGCGCGCGCAAACCGCCGAGTTTGCAGATGCGCAAGTTGGAGAGCGAGCGCTTCGCCCTGGGGTGTTACATAGAGCAGCCGTTGACGACGATCAGCGGATCCTGCGCGCTGTATGATGTAGCCATTGTCGACGAGTTCACGTAGTACGCGTCCAAGACTTTGTTTCGTAATTTTGAGCACGTCCAGCAGATCGGCGACCCGCATACCGGGGTGACGATTGACGAAATGCAGCACCCGATGATGCGCGCGTCCAAAACCGAGTCCGGCGAGAAGTTCATCAGCATCCCCAATGAAATCGCGATAGGCAAAGAATAGAAGCTCGATAAGATCGAATGCCGGCCCTTCAACCGTGCTCGCATGATCGGATGATCCTGGGTCAGCGAGGCGAGAGGATAGCGTCGACACGTTTATGTCAGCCATGTTGACATATTTCAGTTGGATTGTTACAAGAGAACACGTTTTGGCGAAAGGATCAGTCGCGAGGTCCGCAAGTTGTCTGCTTGATCATTGCGCCAGGTAGTGAGACGCGCTCTCATTACAAGCAACATATCGGGTTTAAGCTGAGAGGCAAAACCCGAAAATTGGCGAAAAAAGGTCCTCCGCCGATGCGGAAACGGTTCCTTTGGGAGAGCGAACATGGCGGCTGGCGGCGAGCCTTTCGATAAACGCCCAGGGGTCATCTGGTACGATGGCAAGTTGGTCCCATGGGAGACCGCGAATTTGCATGTGCTTTCGCATGGCCTGCATTACGCGAGCTGCGTATTTGAGGGCGAGCGTTCTTATGGCGGCGAAATTTTCAAATGCACTGAGCATTCGGAGCGTTTGAAAAAGTCCGCCGAGCTGCTCGATTTTGAGATTCCCTATTCCGCCATTGAAATCGACGCAGCAAAACGTCTCGTGCTTGAAAAGAATGGACAGAAAGACGCCTATGTCCGTCCGGTTGCTTGGCGAGGCTCTGAAATGATGGGCGTCTCGGCGCAGCAGAATAAAATTCATCTTGCTATCGCGACTTGGGAATGGCCGAGCTATTTCGATCCGGCGGAGCGTCTGAAAGGCATACGGCTCGATCTTGCCGAATATCGTCGCCCTGATCCGGCTACGATTCCGTGCAAGGCAAAAGCTTCCGGTCTTTATATGATTTGCACAATCTCGAAACATCGCGCTGAACGGAAAGGTTATGCCGACGCGTTAATGTATGACTGGCGTGGCCTTGTCGCTGAATGCACTGGTGCAAATGTTTTTTTCATCAAGGATGGTAAAATTCATACTCCAACGCCCGACTGTTTTTTAGATGGCATTACGCGGCGCACGGCGATTGGAATCGCGAAAAAGCACGGAATTGACGTTATCGAACGTCACATCAAACCGGAAGAACTTGATGAATTCTCCGAATGCTTTATCACGGGCACGGCCGCGGAAGTTACTCCGGTTTCTGAGATAGCGAAGTGGAGCTTTACGCCAGGCACGATCACAAAGCAGCTAATGGACGACTACACGGCCGCGGTACAACCAAAACAGCGTTCTGCGGCGGCCTGATCTCATATGTGCAATTGAGATCAAAGTTATCTTTGGACGGCTTTATTGTTTGGCTGCGTCGCCCTTTGTGCCCCAGCGTTCGGTGGCAACATCATCCTTGGTGCGCGCTTCGACCCAATAGGTGTCGTCTTTTCTCTCGATTTTTTTCCAGAAAGGCGCCCGAGTCTTTAGATAATCCATGAGGAACTCGGCAGCGGAAAAAGCCGCCTCTCGATGTGTCGCAATGGTAACGACAAGCACGATAATTTCTCCCGGTTTGATCCGTCCTACACGGTGAACAACAGTTGCATCGATCAGCGGCCAGCGGGACTTTGCGTTATTGACATAACTTTGAATCTCGGTCTCAACCATGCCGGGATAGTGCTCAAGCATTAACGCCGCAATCGGTTGGCCATTCTCTTCGCCCCGGCAAATCCCGGTGAAGGTAACGATCGCGCCAATATCGCTACGTTCACGGGACAATACCATCGTCTCAGCGCTAACATCGATTGTTGATTCGGAAATACGGATACCCATACGAAAATCCCACGATCAATTGGCTCTCTTGTGATGGCCCCTAGCCCCCAGTCATTGGCGGAAAGAAAGCGATTTCCGCGGCGCCGCTGATTCTAGTCGCGGCCTGTACATGGACTTTATCCATGGCCGTTCGCACAATTATCGGATTATCAAAGGCATGGGCGTATTCTTCGCCGCGTCCTTTCAACCATTCCATAAGCTCTCCAACGGTCGCAACCGACGCCGGCGGTTGAATTTCCTCTTCCGATTTTCCAATTCGTTCGCGTATCCAGGCGAAATAGAGAACTTTCATGGCTTGCTCACGATACGAGATGCCGTGCCCCAGCACGGAAATAGTCAAACCCGGTGTAAAGAGTGAGAAGCGCCGAAAACCAAAGCAGAGTGAGACCCATCTGCGTGGTGTATGGCAGGACTTTATCACCTGCTTCACCCGCAAGCAGAAAGCCGATCGCAAGGAGCTGTAAAAACGTTTTCCATTTTCCCAGTTGTGAGACGGGTACGCTCACTCGTAATCCCGCGAGATATTCCCGCATACCTGAAACAAGAATTTCGCGACATAGGATGATGAGAGCAGCCCAGAGAGACCAACCTTTGATGGTATCCTCAGCGGCCAGCATGAAGAGACAAGCACCCACGAGTAACTTGTCGGCAATGGGATCGAGCATACGGCCGAGAGTGCTTAGCTGACCGAAGCGACGCGCATACCAGCCGTCTAGCAAATCTGTAATTCCGGCCGTAACGAAGATCGTAAGCGCCACCCAGCGTAGCCAAAGTCCGCCATTAAACACAGCGACCCAAAAAAGGCAGGCTGCGATCAATGGCACTGCCAGAATGCGTGCATATGTCAAAAGATTCGGAATCGCGAAGACCTTTTCGTCGGCGCGGGATGAAGTTCTCGCCGGGCTTGTCACTTGGTCCATCACGTGTCTCATTCGATATCATAAAACTAGCATAGAAACTCACCGCCAGGGTGATATGAGTGTATCGACATTTCAGCCATTTGCGTGGAAAAAATCATAAATTGCCCGCGCCGTACCGGCGCTGATTCCTGGAACCTTTTGAAGATCGGCAATACTCGCGCCTTCAACAGCGCTTAGGGTTCCGAAATGCCGCAGTAAAGCGCGCTTGCGCGTGGGCCCAACACCAGAAATTTCCTGCAGGCCCAAACTCACAATGTCCTTTTTTCGTCTGCCGCGATGAGAGCCGATCGCGAAGCGATGTGCTTCATCGCGCAGTCTTTCGATGAAATAAAGTACTGGATCGCGAGGCGATAGACGAAATGGTTCACGGTCACGCATGTAGAAAGTCTCGCGACCGGCGTCCCTATCTTGACCTTTGGCGACTGCGAGCAAGGGCAGCTCCTTAATTCCGAGTTCGGCAAGAACCTCGCGTGCGGCCGAAAGCTGACCTAGCCCACCGTCCAGAACAACGAGATCCGGCCAAAGAGGATCAATTTCGTTTGCCGATGTCTCACCACGCGGGCTCTCTTCTTTGAGCCGTTTGAAGCGGCGCCGAAGCACCTCGCGCATCATGCCGAGATCATCGCCTCGTGCGATTTGGTCTGACTTGATATTAAACTTACGATACTGACCTTTTACGAATCCTTCGGGTCCCGCGACGACCATTACGCCGACCGCGTTTAAGCCCTGGATGTGGGAATTATCGTACACTTCGATGCGTCTCGGCGGGCGGGCGAGGCCGAAAGTCTCAGAAAGTGCCTTTAAAAGCTTGGCTTGCGAGGATGATTCAGCAAGGCGCCGACTAAGCGCTGAGCGTGCATTGAGAAGTGCATGTTCAACAAGTTCGCGTTTTTCGCCTCGTTTTGGCACCGTGACGTCGACACGACTATCTGATTTCGCCGTTAGCGCTTGGGCGAGAAGTTCGCGATCCTCGATTTCGTGTGAAAGCAGCACGGAAGCTGGCGCGGTTCGGCTTTCGTAGAATTGCGGAAGAAAACCATCCAGTACTTCGCTCGCGTCTAGGGAGCGATCAGCACGCGGATAATAGGCGCGATCACCCCAATTTTGAAAATTTCTTATGAAAAACACTTCGATGCAAGTGACACCGCCCTGTTGATAGCAAGCAAAAATATCGGCGTTATCGACTGAACGGGGATGCACGCCCTGATTCGATTGGATTAAGGAGAGCGCTTCCAACCGATCCCGTAGCGCCGCCGCGCGTTCGAAATCGAGCGCGGCTGCTGCCTTTTCCATTTCTTCTGCAAGTGTTTCCTTAACGGTCAGGCTTTTGCCCGAAAGGAAAGCCTGCGCCTCATCCACCAGCTTGTTGTAGTCGGCGAGTGCGATTTCACCGGTGCAAGGAGCGCTGCAACGCTTGATTTGGAACAGCAAGCACGGCCGGGTACGGGTTTCATAAAACGCATCAGAACACGAGCGGAGCAAAAATGCCCGCTCTAGGGCCGTAAGCGTGCGATTCACAGCGCCGGCTGCAGCAAAGGGGCCGTAGTAGTCACCCGGACGATTGCGTGCACCGCGGTGCTTGAGAATCTGCGGAGCGGGATGTTCGCGGGTAATAAGGATATACGGAAAGGATTTATCGTCGCGCAGCAGGACATTAAAGCGAGGCGCAAAGCGCTTAATGAGGTTTGCCTCAAGCAAAAGCGCTTCCGTTTCAGTCGCCGTAGAAATGAATTCGACTATTACGGTCGCAGCGATCATGCGCGCAATTCGATTGGTATGACTGAGCAGTCGAGTGTAAGACGCCACTCTTTTCGCGATGTTTTTCGCTTTGCCGACATAAAGGACCGTGCCTTTGGCATCGAGCATGCGGTATACGCCCGGTGTGGTCGGGGCGAGTTTTTGAAATTTTTGGATCGCCTTAATACCGGTCGCGACTTCTTCGACCGCGGGTTCTATCTCGGGAAGGTTATTTATCGTCAGATCAATCGGGGTCTCGATCTCTGCGCTTTCTTCCGTTTCCGCGGCGAGATCCGTTTCTGGGTCGATGTCGAGACGTTTTCGATCCATTGGTATCAGTGCTTAAGGTTGGGCCGATGAATTGCCGTTGTTTCGCCCGCTTCGTGTCAAGCTGAGGCCGGTTGTAAACGCTTTTTTATCCATGTCTGAAAAGAGAAACGCGTTTTTGGTCGCGAACACAAGACGCAATTATCTGAAAAGTTTAAATTACTGCCGGTGGGGTCAGCGGGAAGATCGGGACGAGGGGAGACACCGGCATGAACAGGTTGCTGTTGGCATTAGGCGCCGCCTTTCTGGCGGCTGCAACACCATCTCTTGCGGGTGATCTGCCGCTTCAGCAGCGCCCGACCTATGTTCAGCCCGAGGTCGTAAACTCGCTTTTCAACTGGAGCGGATTCTATGTTGGCGGCCATGCCGGTTATGGATGGGGGTCGGCGATAGGCGGTAATGCGGACGGTTTTTTGGGTGGTCTACAGGCCGGCTATAATTTTCAGGTTACACCATCAGTGGTGCTTGGAGTTGAAAGCGATCTCACATTCACGTCGATTGATGACAACGTCGGTGTCGCGAAATTCGGTATCGATTATCTCGGCACAATGCGCGCGCGCCTCGGTTACTCAATTGACCGTGTGATGTTTTATTCCACAGGCGGTCTTGCCTATGGTCGCGGAGAACTCCAGATCGCTGGCCTCTCCAACAGGGAATTTCACTGGGGATGGACGCTAGGCGCCGGTATCGAGGCGATGATTTCGCCAAAGGTCTCAGCGAAGCTTGAATATCTTTACTTGAATCTAAGTGACGAGACCTATCAGTCGATTCTCGGGTCGCGCAGCGTGGGTTACAACACGAATCTCCTGCGCGGCGGCATCAACTACAGATTCTAAAAGCAGCGATGTCTGAGAGGAAATGTTCTTTTTGGGCAAGCATTTTGTTTTGCAATTCAGTGCGGCTTTGTTTCAGCGAAGCTCGGTACTTTCGCGGCAAATTGATCGAGCCATTTGACGAGTTTGGGATGACCTTTGCGCCATTCTCCCTGGAAACGGAAATCCAGGTAGCCTAGTGCGCAGGCCAGTGCGATGTGACCGACATGCAGCATTGGCACGAAAGTCGGCGGCGTATGTTCAAGCGCCGTTAGAGCGCGTGAAATTTTATCCGATTGATGATCCAGCCACTTCTGTTCGTGCTTTTCTGCCGGCCGGAAGCGGCCTTCATATACACGCAATATTCCGGCATCCATGATGCCGTCGGACAACGCCTGGAGACGAAGTGCTTCGAAGCGATCCTTGCCCGAAGGTGGAAAAATGCGGCCGCCACCCGCGTGTGCGTCGAGATACTCGAGAATCACGCGAGAATCAAAAAGGGCGGTACCATCTTCGAGAATGAGTGTCGGTATCTTCCCGAGCGGATTTTGACTCCGCACGCTGTCCTTTGGATCTAGCGTATCGGCAGGTTCGACACGGATCTCATTTGCCAGCTCGAGTAAGTCGATGGCGATCCTAATTTTGCGAGCAAAGGGGGACGATGTGGAAGAGCGCAGTACGAGCATTGTTTGCCTTTTTGTTTTCAATTTTCGTTGAGAATCGTTTTAGTTGACCGCGACAAGGGGTTCACAGCCTTTGGCATCGTAGTCTTTTTCTATATTATCCGTATGATTCTGAAAAGCGGCGTTCTGACCGCGGGATTTATGCGCCTCAAAAATTCATTGTGTAATCCAGTCGAGACGGTAGCGTCCTACGCCTCGTCGTCCGAGACGCTCAACGAGAGGTGGTAAAAGCGATTTCAATTCCGATTCAAGGGTCCAGGGAGGATTGACGATGATCATGCCGCAGGCTGCGAGTGGCGCTTCCGTTCGCACGGCACCGATTGCCAATTCGATACGCAACGTTTTGGATATTTTCAGGTTGGCGATTTGTCGCTCGAGAGAGCGAGAGTCTGCTTTGCCTTTGAGGGGGTACCAGAGCAGATAAGTTCCCCTTTCCCATCGGCTATAGGCATCAGCTAAACCCGTAGCGAGGCGCTCGAATTCTTGCGCTTCTTCGAATGCCGGATCGATCAATACGACTCCGCGCCTCTCCTTCGGCGGGAGATAGGCACTGAGTGCGGTCCAGCCATTAATTTCTATAGCCTTTGCACGCTTGTCGCCGCGCAGGTTGCAACGAAGAGCCTTATATTCCTCGGGATGTAACTCGCAGAAAATTAGGCGATCCTGCTCGCGGCACAGTTTAAGTGCGATCAAAGGCGAGCCAGGATAGTATCGGAGTTTTTCGTCGGAATTTTCGCTACGGATGATCGAGAGATAAGGTTCGAGCAATTTAGCTTCCTCTCCTGCCAATGGGCGGTCCATCAGTCGGCCGACGCCATATTGCCATTCATTTGTACGAGAAGCTTCATTGCTGTCGAGATCGTACATACCGGTGCCTGCGTGGGTTTCAATTACTCGAAACGCGCTGTCTTTTTTCAAAAGGTGCAGCAATACGCGTACGAGGATCAGGTGTTTCAGAACGTCAGCAAAGTTTCCGGCGTGAAAAGAGTGCCGATAATTCATGGCAATATCGACCGACAACTGCAGCGATTATTGAGTAAATATTTCCTTTGCGGGTTAGGGGCTGCTTCAGAAGTAAGCGTTAGCCTGCGCGTATTTCGAAGCAGAGGAGATTTGCGATGTGGCGTCTCTGTGTGACCGTGCTCACGGCATATAATTACGGGCATCCGAATCTGGAAATTGTGCGCCCGACCGTGTTCGATCGTCCACTCACGAATTTTCATGAAGATATGGATATCGTTGTTGCCCAGGGTGTCCGGATGATTGAGCAGTATACCGATAAGACTTTGCAGTTCGTGCGCACGGGTGTCGAACGCACGGGCACGGGGCTGAAAATCTATTTCCATAGAGAAGACAAAAGCTGAAATTTCGCATTCTCATTCGCCGCGAATGGGCGGCATAACCACGCGTGGATGACGACACGCATGGCGATCGATTTCGGGACAAGAGCGAAATTCTAGATTTTTGGTGAAACAGATGCGCACCTCGCGGAGACGCCGAACATCGCACGTGACGGCGATCATATCGCGCGTGAGGCTTGGATTGGCTGCGATGAATGCTTCTTTGACCTCATCCGGCGATACCATCATATAATGGTCTACGCGGTTGAATTGATCAGGAATTTTCACGTGCTCACGCGCGCTTCGCACAATTGCAAAATATTTCTCGGCTTGGACGCCGGAACACGTGCCGTGTTCCTGCCATTCGTGAATAACGAGCTGGCGGGCTGGCATGAGATCCAGCATCGAATTGATCAAGCGGTTTTCAATCCACGGAGCCTTTCGCGCGCAATTTTTCGGAAAGCCGCGATCATATTGCGGCCAAAGGCCGTGCACCACGAAGGTATAAGGCCGGCCACGGTTACATTGTTCGTCGTTGCCGTCGTGGCTGCGGCCCGCTTCGCAAAATGACGGTGACCAAGAGAGCGAAAGTACATAAAAATCGAACTGACCGGGTATTCCCCGAGTTGCACCGCTCTGATGGCTTATGCTGCGGTAGTCCCGATAGAATGAGTCGGGTTCTTGCGCGAAGGAGAAGCCGGTGAACAAGGCGAATGCAAAGGCGCTGGCTGCGACTGCGCGTGCGCAAATTCCGATCACGGTGGCTCCCAGGATTTTCTTAGATTAGGGCATCGCCATCTTACAGCGTGGCGAATAAGCCATGTTTCGGTCGTAACCCTGTACGCACCATTCGACGTCCCAGGTGGCACCGGCGAATCCAGTATCTTCGCCTATGGAATAGTAAGTGACTGTCTCGGTGCCATCGCTCATGGTTGTTCTCGCCGTACAGAAGCGGCGCGGAATGGCCCGGTCGCCCCACGGGCGATAAGCGATTTCACGTACCTCCCCGAAGCGGGAAATATGTATGGTGGGATCCCAGAAGCGGATTTCTTTTACCCAGAATCGAAAATCAATTTGAGCGAGCGCGATTGGATTGTCGCAGGCCGGCAGCCAGCTGTCGTAGCGTGGGCCGATTAGTCCGAAGTTCATTTCCAGCCAGCTTGCGCTTTGCGCCGGCGCTGCGACGCCTATCGTCAATGCAATCCCTGCAATCCAGCCGATCATCCTTTCACGCCCAGTCATATTCTTCTCCCATTCCGACCGCGACGATGCGGCGAGGGATGGCAAGGGTCAAGTGCAGCCTTTAGATACCTGCGGTTCGTGGCCTTGCCTATGCCGTTGGGTCTTATTAGTTTGGGTACAAGCCCTGCAATTTTGTTACCGGAGGTTCCATGTTCGCCCTTAGTACCCGTCGACAAGGCCTGGTCATTCTGATTTTGACAGCTTTGATGGCGGCAACTCGAATCGAGCATTTTGGAACATTCGTGCCAGATGCGTCGACGGCAATATTTTTTATTGCGGGTTTTTTGATCGGTAATCCGCTCTGGTTTTTCGCCTTTCTGGTCGAGGCGATGGCACTCGATGCGGCTGCCATCAAGATCGTTGGTGTCGATTCGGTTTGCGTCACATTGGGTTATTGCATGATGGTCCCGGCCTATGCCTCACTTTGGCTCGCACCGCGTCTCGTGCGTGAAAGTTTCAACATTGATTTCTTGAATTTCGGCAAATTAGCCCTTGCCTGTGTGGGCGGAACAACCGGATTTTTTCTATTCTCCAATATCGGCTACTATATTGGCGGTGGTTTCGACACGTCGATCGGGCTTGGGGAATATGTGAGCCGGGTGGCACGTTATTTTCCCTATTATCTTGGTGTCACGTCGCTCTATGCTGGTATTGCGCTTGCCGTACTGACACGGAGTGTTGTTGCGCGTGGACGTATCTTAGTCCGCTAATCAAAACGCGCGTCATAAGCGTTTCATAGTCGGTGAGTATCAACTGAGCATCGCGGCAATTTTCCTCAATAGCGAAATTTGGGGGTGCTGCTATTTACTGTTGTCCGCAAAAGTTTAAGACTTCCGTCGCGCTGAGGCGATGTCCCCGCGTCCGGCTGCTGGCTGTCATCCGGGGCATTGGAGTACTTTGATGTCGGGAACTCTTATCAGTCTGATCATCCAACTCATTTCGGGCGCCGTGGGCGGTAATGTCGCGGGCGCGGCGTTGAAAGACTACAATCTCGGAACGCTCGGTAATTCGATCGCCGGAGTCGTCGGCGGCGGCATTGGCGGCCAGGTTCTTCAAGCTCTAGTCCCAGCGCTCGCACAGTCTGCGGCTGCTGGGTCGCTGGACATCGGCTCGATCATCGGTCAGGTAGCCGGCGGCGGTATCGGCGGGGCAATTCTCTTGGTTATCGTTGGCGTCATCAAAAACATGATGGCGAAGTAATTTTTTTTGTAGCGATTTCTCGATACGCCCCTTCCCACAAAGGAGGGGGCGTTTCTCTTTTGCGTGCCTGGTATAAAAATTATGGATGAATTTGCTTACGGACGTAGGCGGGGTAGCGAGAGAGGTTCCCATGAAAAACATTTGTCGCCGCCGAAAAACTCATCATAAGCTCAATGAGCGCATTAATGCGCTTCCCTATTATTCGGAATAATGGAAAATCTAAGAACCGGCTTTCCGCGATCGATTGAAACGCCTACGATAAGCAAAAGTCTGAACAGCGCGCTGACGTTCATTCCCAGGGCCCAAATCTTTTCCCAAAATGATTCTAGAGTCCCCATTCTTGCACAATCTGCACATGTTGCGAACAAAGCATCGGCATTACCCTATTTCGGAAGTACGGCGATAGACAGCCGCTCTCCATCATCTAAACCACGATCACCTATGCAACAGGAATTTTCAGAAAAAAACGGAGGACAAATAACCGTCGATAAGCCGGTTAACCGCCGGAGATTGTTTGGTTTTGTATTGTGTGCGTTTTGGCTCGCACTGGTCAAGACCGCTGGTGCCGAAGTCACGCCGCTCACAGCCAAGCTCGAAGCGCTGATGAATGGCAGCGGTTACAAAATAAATAGATTGAATGACGCGGTTTACACGATCGATTTCACTGGAAAACAGCTCGCAAAGTTTAAGCTTGTCGTCAACGTGGTGGCGAAAGGTGCGGATGGAATCATCATCATTTTCACCACTCCCGTCGAAAAATCGCAGATCCCCAACAACACAAACATCATGTCAGTCTTGCTGAAGGCCAACAGTGATTTCGATTACGTGAAAATCGGGATCGATACAGAAGGCGACGTGTTTGTGCGCTCCGATATTCCAGCCAATGCTGACGGAGCCTACTTCAAGACCGTCGTCGAGCAAGTTGCCGCCGTGACGGACGAGCTTTACGGAAAGATCAAGCCACTCTTGCGGTGACCGCCGCCTCAGCAGCGGATCACGGTCACCGTCTGCTCGCCGCCTCGTTCGGAGGGCACCGTTACGCGTTCAGACGAGCAAGCGCGCTCGCCTTGCTGAACGGTATTGACAACGGGGGGCGCTACCGGAAGGGGGATAGAACCCGTTACGTCCACATTGTCGATCGGCAGTCCGACCTGATAGATGGCGGGTCCCGCGTACAGCGATCCGTCGCCGAACCAACCCAGCCCGAGATCGCTGAACCAACCCAGCCCGCCCAGCGCAAGATGGTGATCGTGATCGTGATCACGATGTCGGTGCAGAAATTTGTTGTGGGCGAAAACATGTGGTGCATTTGTCGCATGCGGGTGGGGATGCATCGCATGCCTCAAGGAAACCTTTCCCGTTGCTCCGCGGCTGAAGCCCGATTTTGCATCCAACGGGGCGGTCGATATTAAAGCGGCTGCGGCAAACAGAGGGATCACTGCGGACGCGAACTTTTTCATCGCGCTTACTCCATACATCGGGCGAGAATTCTGGCTCCAATCCCGCACTCGTCACGCCGCATAGAGATATTAGACCGCTCGTAAAATCTTGTCGATACTAGACTATATGAGCAGAAAACTGCGCGACTTTTCGGATGTGATTACGTCACGTTCTTGGTTAACCCCCATGCGCCGTCGGCTTTTCTCACGGCCGTCATCGCGATCGCGTTAACCTAATCAGATCGGTGTAGAGTGCTTGCGGAATAGTCTTCTACTTCCTTCTTAGCAACCCGCCGCCGAATGAACGGTCGAAGCTTGGGTTTGAGAATTTAGACGTGTTCTCGTGCTGATCATCCTTATCGCCCAATTTCTTGCTCTTTTTGTCATTGGATTTCTTGCCTTTGAATAAGTCCTTCAGGCCTTTTCTGTTGGTGGCTTTCTTACCCTTCTCATCCGGAGCCTTGATGGATTTTTGGTCGAGCCCTTTAGTCGCCTTCTGATCGAGACTCTTTTGGCTGCCGAGCCCTCGGACGAAGTTCGGGCCGCGGCTCTTGGCGAAAGCTAGCATTGTATTTGGGTTACGGCCGATTCGCTGCGCAAGAATGTTGTGCGCGCGGTTGATGTTGTTCAACATCCGCGCCGACTCGGCTGCGGTTGCTGGAAAAAATCCGCCGCGGGTGAGCGCGATTGGCGAGGCGCCGGCTCGAATGTTCTGGCAGCCTGCGCTGGTGTGGCAAACGACGCCGAGCCCTTCAACGGTATTGTAAACCATACGGTCATTTTCGTAGGAGAGATCGATCGTGGTGCCACGAACACCGATGCTCGCGACCGGGGTTTTGATCTGGTAGGCGCTATGATCGGAACTGCCCGTTACGAAGCGGAGAGTACCACGCACGAGCTGGATGTTCGCGGTCTTTGCCTTGTCGCCGTCGAACACGAATTTGTCGAGCATGACTTCCGAATTGGCGCCGACTGTTAGCACGGTATCATCGATGAAATGAATGTAAGCCGATCCATCGCCGGTGGTGACGACCTTGTCGTTCTGCTCGAGAAGACCGTTGATCTGGAGTTCCTGAATGGAGCTGCCGCGTTGATAGTTTGCGGTCGGGACGACAGACACCACATCGCCGATGGGGTCGGCGCAGGCGGTCCCCTGGGCAAGCCATGAAATTGTCGCCGCCATAGCAAAGTTGAAGACAATAGAACCCGTATTCATCGATTCGCTCTCTCTAAACTGCCTTCTCGTGTTACTGCACGATGAATGGATATTTCTTTTTCTTTTCGGCCATGCACTGATCCACGAGCTTCATTTTTTCGTCGAGATTGCCTGCAACCTTTGTGTTTTCGTATTTCATCCAGCACTGACCGCGCGCCATCTCCGTCGACTGTGGAGGCACTTCGTTCTTGAGGCTATCGATGGCGGCTTGGCGATTGGCGCCTGTCGACCGCACCGACGGGCCTTCCGCGCAAGCGGTTATAGTGAACGATAAGGTCGCGATGCCGAGTAGGCGGCTAATGATCGAATAGGCAGACATTGGGAAGCCTCTTTCGACGCTCGTTCTAGCGGTTCGCCGCCGCTGGGAGCAACTTCATCTTTTCGTCGATGCATTTGTCGACAAGCTTCATCTTCTCGTCGAGATTTTTTACCTGCTTTGGACCCTCATAGCGCATCCAGCATTCGGTGCGTGCCTGTTCCACGCTAGTCGGCACAGGTTCCCCGGCTGCCGCCTTTATCTTGGCTTCGGGTGCTTCGCCGCCGGGTTGAGCACAAGCATTCGTTAGGGCGATGCAAACGGAGATCGCGAACACGCGCAGACAGTTTGTCGCATAATGATGTGTGGCTTTCCGCATTCGGTCTTGTTTAGCGCGTTCCACGAAACGCGTCCAAGGTGCTGAAAGCCCGGCGGTGCTTGGCTTTGAATGCCTCTGTTCCTGTCGTCAGGGGGTGCTAGAGGCTCATTCTTCACCGCATTTACGGAAACGCACTCAGCCTCCAGAGGGTCATTAGCTGTTTTTCGTGCCTTGAACGCCGGATCATCTGATCCCGCAAATGTTGTGTTCCATTTTGTAAATGTCTTCAATCATGTCGATCGCGAACCTCATCACTTCGTTGCGAGTAGCATCGGGGCATGGGGAACCGCGGAAGCGGTCCTTGGCCTTTTCGACTTCCTTCAGGGCCCAAGGCAGAACCTCGCAGACTTCTTTGCCTTGCCGCTCATTCATCCGCTCATTGACTGCCTGGGCCATACCATAAAAACTTTTGGAATTTTTCCCGCATTCTAGGTCTTGCGGCAAAGCTGATGTGAGCATCGACAAGACGAATAGGCTCGCCATGGTTAGCAAAGAGCGAGCGGCGATTTTCATTCGTTAGCGGCGATTGGTCTTGAACGTGCGCGATCCCGCCTTGCCGCCGTGCGAGGAGGGCGGGCGGTTTTCCATGCGGTAAGGCTTGCTTGCTGAGCCTGAGCCCAGCCGTGTCGGCACATTCGTTCGCCGACCGGGCACTTTTGCCGTCGGATCATCGATAACCGCCATCTCTATATCGCGTAGCCGCTTGATTTCGTCTCTCAGCCGCGCCGCTTCCTCAAATTCGAGATTGCCGGCTGCTTCTTTCATGCGCTCTTCGAGATCGGAAATCACGGCTTCGAAATTATGCCCATAAGTCGCAATGGTTTCAGCTAAACCCGCGTCTACATTCACGCGATCGCGTTCATACATCGAGTTTGTGATGTCTGCGATCTCGCGCTTGACGCTTTCCGGCGTGATGCCATGTGCCTCGTTCCAGGCGCGCTGCTTCTCCTGCCGCCGCTTGGTCTCGGCCATCGCACGCTTCATCGAACCGGTGACTATGTCGGCGTAGAGGATCACCCGTCCGTCAACGTTGCGCGCAGCGCGACCGATGGTCTGGATGAGCGACGTCTCCGAGCGCAGGAAGCCTTCCTTGTCGGCGTCGAGAATGCAAACGAGCGCGCATTCGGGAATGTCGAGGCCTTCGCGCAAGAGATTGATCCCAATCAACACGTCAAAGGCGCCGAGGCGGAGATCGCGGATGATCTCAATCCGTTCAATCATATCAATGTCGGAATGCATGTAACGCACGCGCACGCCCTGCTCGTGTAGATATTCGGTGAGATTCTCGGCCATGCGTTTGGTAAGCGTCGTGACGAGTGAGCGGTAGCCCTTGGCCGCGTTCGCCTTTACTTCGCCGATCAAATCGTCCACCTGCGTACGCGCCGGTCGTACGATTACTTCGGGATCGGTAAGGCCAGTGGGGCGAATCACTTGTTCAGCAAACACACCCTGCGTCTGCTGCATTTCCCAAGGTCCTGGCGTCGCCGAAACCGCCACGGATTGTGGGCGCATGGCGTCCCATTCCTCGAAGCGGAGCGGGCGGTTGTCGAGGCAGGACGGTAGGCGAAAGCCATATTCGGCAAGCGTCGCCTTGCGGCGGAAGTCGCCGCGATACATGCCGCCGAGCTGCGGGATGGTGACGTGGCTTTCGTCCACGAACACGAGCGCGTTATCAGGGAGATATTCGAATAGGGTCGGAGGTGGCTCGCCAGGCTTCCGGCCGGTGAGATAACGCGAATAATTCTCGATGCCGGCGCAAACGCCGGCCGCAGCTAGCATTTCGAGGTCGAACATCGTGCGCTGCTCCAATCGCTGAGCTTCCAGTAAGCGGTTACCGCGGTTGAGCTGGTCGAGGCGCAATTTCAGTTCGGCTTTGATGCCGTTGATCGCTTGATGCAGCGTCGGCTTTGGCGTCACGTAGTGCGAATTCGCGTAGACTTTTACCGCGTCGAGGTCGTCGAATTTCTCTCCGGTCAACGGGTCGAATTCGTGAATTGCCTCGATCTCATCGCCGAATAACAGAACTCGCCATGCTCGGTCTTCGTAGTGCGCGGGAAAAAGTTCGATCACGTCGCCGCGTACACGAAAAGTGCCTCGGTGAAAATCCATGTCCGTGCGCGAGTATTGCAGCGCGACCAGGTCGGTAATCAGTGCGCGTTGCGAGATGCGCGTACCCTTTCTGATCTCGAAGGTCATCGCCGAATAGGTTTCGACCGAGCCGATGCCGTAGATGCAAGATACTGACGCGACGATGATTACGTCGTCGCGCTCGAGCAACGCGCGCGTCGCAGAATGACGCATTCGGTCGATGTGCTCGTTGATGGCCGAATCTTTTTCGATATAAGTGTCGGTCCGAGGAACGTAGGCTTCCGGTTGATAGTAGTCATAATATGACACGAAGTATTCGACGGCGTTGTCCGGAAAGAAACTTTTGAACTCACCATAGAGCTGTGCCGCGAGCGTCTTATTTGGCGCGAGGATGAGCGAGGGGCGCTGCGTTCGTTCGATCACCTGGGCCATGGTGTAGGTCTTGCCCGAGCCGGTAACGCCTAACAGCACCTGCATGCGCTCGCCTTCATTGACGTTTTTCACTAATTCTTCGATCGCGGTCGGCTGGTCTCCTTTCGGCTCGTAGGGCGACACGAGCTTGAACTTCTTGCCGCCCTCCGATTTTGCCGGCCGCTCCGGGCGATGTGGAACGAAATCGATGCCCTTGAATTCTGGGCGCCCGTGTTCGAGCAAATTCTTCAGCGCATCGGCGGACGCGGTTGAGCCCATGGAGGGAACAAAATCTTCCGCCGGCTCGATCTTGAAGCCAAGGGTTTTTGCGAGCTCCGAATCTGTCTCAATCGCAGGAGTGGGCTCGTAGAGCGGCTGCGGTCGCTCGGCCATTCCCTGATTGACGCCGCGCGCAGTCCGGTAGGGCTTCTGGGGTTTCGGCATCGCACCAATATGGGCATTTCGCCGTAGCGATGGAAGTGCAAAAGCTGAATTTTTTCAGATGCTGCCCGCCAGCCAGTACCACCTGTGCCCTCTAATTACGACGTCCATTCCGAAAGCAATCTAGGGGAGAGAATTTTAGCGGCGCGGCGGCATGTCGCTCGACTGCAAATTGGAGCCGGCTATGGCGTTACATTGCTTAGATTTAGGCCGCGCGGAAACGCGATCTCAAAAATTGTATGTAAACCGCGCCCGTGCCGCCCTTCCCAAGATCGAACGTCTGAACATAACGAAGATTGACAATCTAGATTGATTGATGAGCAGGGAAGCGGCGTGTGCAAAGTCTAGCCTTATTTTGGTTCACACATTTGCATAAAGAAAAAACCCCTCGCTTTATAGCAAGGGGTTTTTAAATTCACGAATGCTCTTTCAGAAGCCCTTCATTAAGCAACCGGCGAGCAGCAGCAAGTAGCCAGCGAGGCAGAGCCAGAAGCTGAGCGGCGAAAGAATCGGCACGATAGCTATGGCACCGATGATGCCGAGCACAAAGACGATCATCGAAATAACGACGGTAGTTGAACCCGGAGCATTTGTTACAATTTCAAATCCTGATTTGCGGCTTTTACGCTTGGCCATAGATAGCCCCCTATTTGCTGGCATGGTGATCGGTGCGGTACGGGAATCACGCAACCGCGGTGATAGAGGACCATCATGTCATGTTGCGAAGCTGCCGCCGAATCTATTTTTCCACACGGCACATCTTGCCGCAGTTGCACTCGATTGCCCGACAAATAGGCTAATGGCGGTATGAAAGCTGCGCTGATCGCAGGCAAGTGCATAGATGTGCTCTCCGCGAACATCAGTCGCTCAAGTTGCGGGGAGCTGTAGGTTCAAATGCCTTTGAAGAATACGCCTGCCGTGAGAAAACCCCAGGCGGCGGTCATGAACCAGAATCGGTTGGGTCCCACGACGGGAATCGGCACGGCGAGGCTGAGCAGCGCAAGGGTGGCGAGGAACAGTGCAAACATGAAAACCAGATTAGTCGGCGGCGTGAGTGGCATGAGCAATCTCCTGTCTTGCAATTGTCGTATATTCGCATGATGGAACTCTGCCGCTAGTGGCGATTTGCTGAAATCTACGAGCGTTTACAGATCGTTCCCATCGAAGCGCCTGCCAAAATATGAGAAATTCGAGGGAGTATTTTACGAGATGCGAAGCGCTATCGCGGTGTGCGAGTTCCTCGACAAATATGACCGTTGCAATGGAAAATTCGATGGGCGAAGGGACGCGGAAGATTTTTGAGGAACCCGGTTATTAAAAGAGAGCTCTGGTCATTTCACCGCAACGATATGCAGCACCTTGCCATCGCGGGCATCCGTCAGCAGCCAGAGTGTTCCATCGGGAGCTTGGCGCACATCGCGGATCCGGAGACCAAGATCAGTGAGCAGGCGTTCTTCTTTCACGATTCCTTCGCCATCAAGCTCGAGACGATTAAGGTGTGTTAGCGCAAGTGCACCAACAAAGAGATTTCCCTTCCACGCTGGAAATGCATCACCAGTGTAGAATACCATTCCGGAGGGGGCGATAGATGGAACCCAATAATAAATCGGCTGCTCCATTCCCTCCTTGTGCGTGCTTTCGTGGATGATAGCGCCAGAATAATCGACACCGTATCCGATAATCGGCCAGCCGTAATTTTTGCCTTTCTCAGGTACGTTGATTTTATCGCCGCCTTTTGGGCCTTGTTCAACGATCCATAGCTTGCCTGAAACCGGATGAATCGCCGCCGCCTGAATATTGCGGTGACCATATGACCAAATTTCGGGTTTGGCATCGGAACGATCGATGAAAGGATTGTCGGATGGTGCTGAGCCGTCGGGGCGAATGCGGATAACCTTGCCAAGATAGCCGGTCAGATCTTGCGCTGACATTTTTATGTTTCGCTCACCCGTGGTGAGAAATAAAGTGCCGTCCAGCGCGATCGCGATGCGCGAACCAAAATGAAATCCACCGGCAATGGCGGGCTCTTGCCGGAAAATGATTTTCACATCGGTAAGTTTGGCTTTGCTGCCATCCTCGACGAAGTGAGCGCTCGCCAAGCTTGTACTGTTTGGGTTGGGCTCGCCATAAGGTCCGCGCGGCTCGGTGAAACTGAGATAGATCGTGCGACTTTGGGTGAAATCGGAAGCGAGCACGACATCAAGCAATCCGCCTTGTCCGATCGCAGCCACTGCAGGAGTACCATCAATAGGGGGCGACAGTTTTCCACTTTTGTCGAGGACGCGAAGCCGTCCGGGTCGCTCTGTCACGAGCATCCGGCCATCGGGCAAAAATGCGAGCGACCAAGGGTTCTCGAGCCCCGTTGCGACGGTTTCGATCCGGAAATTCGCTTTATCGCTCTTTATGATGTCGGTTTGCGCCAGCGCAGATGCAATAAGCAGCGAAACAACTGACGCAATCAAAAACCGGCCGGGTAACATAGCGATACTGTAGCGGCTCAGTCTGACCACGCCAGCCCTTCACGATTTGATGTAGCTCGGAAGGAGTTATATCTTAGCGCTTCGCTCGCCGCTTGCGTGCCTGGCTCGGTGTAAGACCGTTGAAGGCAACCGAAGCGAGCAGCATCATGATCGCCGAAGCCGCTATCAGCATGACAATCGCGCCACCGCCCACACTGCCGTCATCGACCATGAACAGCTCCCGCGGCGCGGCTAAGGCAGCGTCGCCGCTGATCATCAAGACAATGGCGCAGATAGAAATCATCAGCGCGATGGCGATCATCGCAGCAGCATAGGCAGAACCGAGACGGCCATGACGCACAGCCGCCGCGATCGAGCGGGGTTCTTGGCCTGCGTTGAAATCAGCTGCCATTGCAAGGACCTTTCGAATCAATTTCTCAATACGCTCGTCTAGCGCCCAAATCGCATCGCACTGCGTCATAATATTGTCGCAACGCGGTAAACCAATGGCGAAAAAGAGGCAAATGCCCTTATCAATCCATAAAGTGAAAAAAAATGGTAATAAGGTAATGCCAATTTTCCGTAGCTTTTGACGAGTGTGGCTCGGTTCAAGCTGTGACGATGGCCCCTCTGGGAATATCTTCAATTTTCGGATGGCTAGGTTCATCGGCGACCCTCGTGAGCCATTCGAGGACGTGCGGAAAGCCACCAAGGTCGAATTCACCTTCATGGGCGATGTGGGTATGCGCGTAGAGCGCGATATCGGCGATGGTCGTGCTTGCACCGACGAAGTAGCGACGGTCACTCAGATGTCGCTCCATTAGCAATAACGCCTCATAACCGCGTTCCATCCATTGGTCGATTTCGTGCGTGCGCAACTCGCGCCCGCCCTTAACCAGATGAAGCCACAGTCGCGCCGCCGCAATCGCCGGTTCATGGCTATGCTGTTCGAAGAACATCCAGCGAAAGACTTCGGCGCGCTCCAATCGATCTTTCGGAATATAAGGTGTGTCTTCGGCGAGATAGACGAGAATCGCATTCGATTCCGCGAGATAACGCATGCCGGGCAATTCAAGGACGGGGATACGACCGTCGGGATTTTTCATCAGAAATTCCGGTGTCTTGGTTTCGCCTTTGAAAAAATCTGTCTCGATCAGGCGATAGGTGATGCCAAGCCGCGCAAGCAACATACGCACCTTGTAACTGTTGCCGGAGCTTTGCATCGAGTAGAGCGTGTACATAACTTGGATCAAAGCACCAAATGGGGCCTTTGCAAGTCTAGCGTCATGCTCCGGCGTCTATGTCAGTCATGACGCGGCGAAGTGCCAGCGCGAACAGGATGATCAATGCGATCAATCCAAGGTGAACATTGGTATATTCGGCGATGGAGCGCGTAAGCAGTGGCGCAATCCAGCAAAATGCAAGCGCGCTTTTTTCATAAGACAGAAATCCGCGCTTCAATGCATGGGCAACAAGAAAAGCGATGGCCGGCCCCAAGGTGACGAGATCGTAATCAAGAAGATAAGGTGTCGATAGCAGCGCGCCCGTTATTAGCGCGGAAGATTTCACGTTAAGAGCAGCATTGCTTCGCCAAAACCAAATTATTAATGCGGCAACTGTTAGCGTGACGACTGCTTGGACGGCATAAGCAACTCTTACGGGTGAACCCCACGACCGCGCAGCAGCGAACGGGCTCTGTATTTTGTAAAAACCCGTACCGCCTTCTTCAAGCACGACCGTACGCGTGAAGGTAATGCTCTCGCGGAAAGCGTCCCACGTCTCCGCGCCATAGGAAAAATAAGTCAACGCACAAACCGCAATTGCTGTTGCGGTAGCAGCAAGGAAAACGCGCCAACGCCCCGAGACGGCAAATGCGAGAGGAATTAGCAATCCGAACTGTGGCTTATAAATAAGAAGACCGATCAGAATTCCGGCAATGAGCGGCATCCGATCGACCAACAGTAGGCCGCCACCGAAAAGTGCCGCTGTCAGAAAGCCGTTCTGCCCGTGAGAAAGATTTATGAAAACCGCCGGAAAGGCGGCCGCGGGCAAAATTGCGCGGCGGTCCTGCACGATTGAGAAAGCATTCCATAAATAGAGAAGCAGCGAAGAAATCTGCCAGATCGCGAGCGACAAAAGATATGGAAAGAACGCCAGCACCGCAGCGAGACCCAAAAACACCGGCGGATAATGCCAGCCATAGAACGGCGTATCGGCGCCAAAAATCGATTTCTCTTTTTCGTGCTGCAGCGGTGGCGAAAATGGCGCCGCAGGTTTGCCTTCCAGCACATATTTTCCTGCGGCATAGACGTTTGAGAAGTCAGTACCGAGTGGCCGGTTCAAATAGTCGTTGAAGCCTTTTGAGCTGACAAAAAGCATGCCGATAGCAATGCCACCAAGCCCGAACATAATGAGTGAATAGACGCGGAGGCGTTCCAGCGTCAGCCAGTCGCCCATTACGATTGCCTTTACGAAAGCGCTCATCTTGAGATCATGTGCATCGATTCCACGAGTAAAATCCATGGGTCGATCCATGATTTTGGTTGCGGTGCAGCGATGCCTCGATTAATTTCCGCGCGCCGGCGAGTTGTCGGTTCCGGGAGCTTGTTATGCCTTTCCTCGCCGACTCAATCGGCCGCATCAAGCCTTCGCCCACCATTGCGATTTCAAATCTTGCAAAAGAGCTGAAAGCGCAGGGCAAGGACATTATTGCGCTCTCGGCAGGCGAACCCGATTTCGACACGCCGGAGAACATCAAACAGGCGGCGATCCGCGCGATCGAGCGCGGCGAAACGAAATATACGATCGTTGATGGCATTCCAGAACTCAAAGCGGCAGTCTGTAAGAAATTCAAGCGTGAGAATGACCTCGATTACAAACCTTCGCAGGTGACAGTCGGCACCGGTGGTAAGCAGGTCCTGTTCAATGCGCTCGTTGCGACGCTAAATCCCGGCGACGAGGTCGTGATTCCAGCGCCTTATTGGGTCAGCTACCCGGACATCGTGATGTTCGCGGGCGCGAAGCCCGTGCCGGTCATGACCCGCATAGAAGATGGCTTCAAGATGAAGCCCGAGGCGCTCGCGCGAGCGATCACGCCGAAGACGAAGTGGCTGATCTTCAACTCTCCGTCGAATCCAACCGGCGCAGCGTATACGCGCGCGGAATTAAAGTCGCTTACCGACGTGCTCGTGAAGCACCCGCATGTTTGGGTGTTGAGCGACGACATGTATGAACATCTCGTCTACGACGATTTCAAATTTACAACACCAGCGCAGGTCGAACCTAAACTCTACGAGCGCACGCTCACTCTGAACGGTGTATCGAAGGCCTATTGCATGACCGGCTGGCGCATCGGCTATGCCGCAGGTCCTGAAATGCTCATCAAAGCGATGGCGACGTTGCAGTCGCAATCGACAACAAACCCGTCGGCGATTTCGCAGTGGGCTTCGGTCGAGGCGCTCGAAGGACCACAGGATTTCATTCCGAAGCACAATAAGGTGTTCAAGGAACGCCGCGATTTGGTGGTGTCCATGCTCAATCAGGCGAACGGCATTACATGTCCGAAACCGGAAGGCGCGTTTTACGTTTTCCCATCGTGCAAAGGCGCGATCGGAAAGACCGCGCCATCAGGCAACAAGATTTCGACCGATGAGGATTATGTAAAGGAGCTTCTCGCTGCCGAAGGCGTCGCGGTTGTTCACGGGACGGCTTTCGGATTTGGGCCGGCATTCCGTATTTCTTACGCAACAGCAACGAGCGATCTGGAAGAAGCTTGTCGCCGGATTCAGCGTTTTTGTGGCGTGTTGCGATAAAGAATGACATCCGCCATCGCTTCGCTAAGCTCTCTATCATTTTTGGTCGACGGCCCGGGGTTCCCCCTCGGGCTGTCTTTCTTTTTTTGCGTCGTTGCGCCGCACACCATTGATGGCTTGCGCTTCGTCCCCGCGCCTGAAACGATAATAACTCGGCCGTCCGCCCACGGCCGTGATATCGAGCTTCGCGCGAGGGGCGCGGCGTCCAGGGCCCCTAATATGCAGGGAGATGCCGATGGCGGACAAAAATACCGCAACAATCGATGTCAATAGCTCGGGCTCGAAAGGGCCGCGATGCATCGCACTCGTCGGCCCATTTCAGGCCGGAAAAACGACGCTGCTCGAGGCGATTCTGGCGCGCACCGGCGCGATCCACCGTCCCGGCAGCGTCGATGCCGGTAATACGGTCGGCGACGCAAGTGTCGAGGCGCGCGCCCACAAGATGAGCGTGGAACTTTCCGTAGCTTCGACGAATTTTCTCGGCGATAGTTACACGTTTTTTGACTGTCCGGGCTCGATTGAATTCGTACAGGAGATGCGCGCGGCCTTGCCGCCGGTCGACGCCGCGGTGATTGTTTGTGAGGCAGATGAGCGCAAAGTGCCGCAACTGCAACTGGTTCTGCGCGAGCTGGAAAACCGAGCAATCCCGCGCTTTCTCTTCATCAACAAGATTGACAAGGCCGACAAGCGGGTGCGCGAAACGTTGGCGCTATTGCAGCCCGCCTCTCGGGTTCCGCTGGTGCTGCGGCAGATTCCAATTTGGAAGGACGATATCATCGTCGGGTTTGTCGATCTTGCGCTTGAACGCGCCTTTATTTATCGCGAGCACGCGGCAAGTGAAATCATCGAGTTCGATAACGACAATATGAGCCGTAAGAAAGAAGCTCGCTTCACGATGCTAGAGAAACTTGCCGATCATGACGATCAGTTGATGGAGCAATTACTCGAAGATATCGAGCCGCCTCGCGATAAGGTGTTTGACGATCTCTCGAAGGAACTGCGCGAAGGTCTCATTTGTCCGGTGTTGATTGGGTCTGCGATTCGCACCAATGGCGTGCTTCGGCTGATGAAAGCGTTGCGTCACGAAGCGCCCAGCATTGTGCAGACTGCAGCGCGGCTTGGTGTGAAAAATGGCGAAGCGATAGCTCAAGTTGTAAAGACTTTGCACACCACACATGGTGGCAAGTTGTCGACTGTGCGCGTGCTCGCAGGGGAAATCGGCGAAGGCGCGAGTGTCGTCGGTAAAAAGGGGGAGATTGCACGCGTTGCGGGTATCTTCAAGCAAATGGGGGCGAGTGTTGAAAAGCGCGGTGCGGGAAAAATCGGCGAGACAATTGCGCTTGGGAAACTCGATCCGATTGTCACCGCCGACACCATCACGACCGGCAAACAAGCGGTTCCTCCACTCATCGAACTCGCTCCTTTGCCCTCCGTGCTCGGTCTTGCTATCGCGGCGCGCAACCGCAAGGATGATGTGAAATTAGGTCAAGCCTTGCACAAACTGGTGGACGAGGATCCTTCATTGGTCGTTGTTCACAACACGGAGACGGGTGAGGTCGTATTGTGGGGTCAGGGCGAGATGCATCTGCGTGTCGCGACCGAGCGATTGTCAGCCCGATTCGGGATTGAGACGACGAGACATGCACCACGCGTCGGATATCGCGAAACGATCAGGAAACCTATCAGCCAACGTGGGCGCCACAAAAAACAGTCAGGCGGTCATGGCCAGTTCGGTGATGTGGTGCTCGACATCAAACCCGCGCCGCGCGGAACCGGTTTCCAATTTTCCGAAACGATCAGTGGCGGCGCGGTACCGCGGCAATACTTCACCTCGGTTGAAGAGGGGGTAAGAAGCTATCTGAAATCCGGTCCGCTCGGGTTTCCGGTAGTCGATGTCGCTGTGACCCTTACCGACGGCTCCTATCACGCAGTCGATTCATCGGACATGGCGTTCCAACTCGCGGGCCGCCTCGCGATGAGCGAAGGCATGCCGCAATGCCAGCCGGTACTGCTGCAGCCAATTTTCGCGATCGAGATCGTTTGTCCGGCGGATGCGACCGCTAAAATCAATGCGATCCTGTCGCAGCGGCATGGGCAAATTCTTGGCTTTAATGCGCGCGAGGGATGGGATGGCTGGGATGTGGTGAAAGCATTACTGCCAGAATCCGAAATTGGCGATTTGATCGTCGAGGTGCGTTCAGCGACCGCCGGCGTCGGTGGGCTTTCGTTCAAGTTCGACCACCTGCAAGAATTGACCGGCAAACAGGCTGACCAGGTTGTTGCGGCCCGGAAGGCGGCAGAATAAGCACGCACAGTCTGTTGAATTGATTGTGAGCGGCGAGGCGGATAGCTCTTGGCCCATGCTAGGAGGAATTGTATGCACATTATCCATCGCCGCAGCTGGGAAATTCCGGAATCGCAAGCGACTCCCGAACATATCTTTATGAGCCGCCGTGCATTCCTGGGCGGTGCTGCTACGCTTGCTGCCTCTATGACGTGGTCTATCGGCGCCCGCGCGGATGCCGATCCGACATCGGACCTTTATCCTGCCAAGCGCAACGAAAAATATGCCCTCGATCGCGAACTCACGCCCGAAAACAAGGCGAGCAACTACAACAATTTCTATGAATACGGCACCGACAAATATATCGCGTCGCGTTCGCAACAACTGAAGCCGCGCCCATGGACGGTGAAGATCGACGGCATGGTCGAAAATGAAATGACTGTGGGCATCGATGAACTTATCCGCGCCATGCCGCTCGAGGAGCGGCTCTATCGCATGCGTTGTGTCGAGGCTTGGTCAATGGCGGTGCCGTGGACCGGCTTTCCGATGGCGAAGCTCGTCGCTTTTGCGAAGCCATTGTCGTCAGCAAAATATGTGCGGATGGAAACTTTCAACGATAGCTCGATGGCACCGGAGCAGCGATTGCCGCTCTTTCCTTGGCCCTATGTTGAAGGATTAACGATGGCCGAGGCGAACAATGAGCTCACCTTTATGGTCACCGGTATTTACGGGAAGCCTGCAGTCAAACAGCACGGCGCGCCGCTCAGATTGATTACGCCCTGGAAATACGGTTTCAAGGGCGTGAAATCGATCGTGCGCCTCACCTTTACCGACCAGCGGCCGAAGGGCACATGGGAGGTGTTGCAATCGAGTGAATACGGTTTCTGGGCGAATGTGAACCCAGCAGTTGCACATCCGCGTTGGAGCCAGGCAACCGAAACCGATATCGGCACGGGTGACCGCCGTCCGACATTGATTTACAACGGCTATGGTGAACAGGTCGCCGGCCTTTATAAAGGTCTCGAAGGAAAAGAAAAACTGTTCATCTGATCGAAGCCACGATCATTTCTCGATGCTGCGGCTGATAAAAAAACCCGCCGGACTCCGGGGGATGGGGAAGAGAGCCCGGCGAGTCCCGTCACAAAGTGGCGGGTATCGCGACAAAAACCCCGCATCGGGGGAGATGCGGACTTTAACTTAATCATGATGGTGCTGGATAGAAATTAGAGCAATGCCAGATGCTCGCATGTCCGCCATGCGATGGCTGCAAGGCTTGAATAGACGCAAAAAAATCAAAAGTTCCAACGCTGTGCTTTCGCGATCAGGAAATCTCTAAATACCTGCAAGCGGGCAAGCGCGCGCAATTCTTCCGGATAAACGAAATATGCATCGAGTGTCGGTGCGTCGCGATCGGCGAATAGCTGAACGAGATCGGTTCCATCAGCGATGTAGTCTGGAAGTGTCGCAATACCGGCGCCGTTTTCTACCGCGGCGCGTAATCCCATGGCGTTGTTGACGGTTAGCGCTACGTGCCGGGGTCCATTGCCGCTCCGCCCGGCTTCGGCGAGCCAATTCAGGCCGGCATAATACTGGGGAACTGGACCGCCAAGCGTTAGCAAACGGTGCCCGTCGAGCTCTTCGGGCGAACGCGGCTGGCCGTTTCTTTTCAAGTAGCTAGCCGACGCATAGGCATGAAAGTGAACAGTAAACAATTTGCGCTGCACCAAGTCCGATTGCACTGGTTTTCTGAGACGGATGGCCACATCTGCTTCGCGCATCGAGAGGTCAAGTTCCTCGTCCGATAGGAGGAGTTTGATGCTGATACCCGGATAGAGTTCCAGAAATTCGCCCATACGAGGCGCAAGCCAGAAACTGCCGAGGCCTACGGCAGTGGTGACTTTCAATTCGCCATTTGGTTTGTCGCGGCTGTCGGTCAGTGCAGCGCGAGTTGCCTCGAGTTTCATGAATACTTCATGGGCTGTGCGGAAAAGCGTCTCGCCCTGTTCGGTGAGTATCAGGCCGCGCGCATGGCGGTGAAACAGTGGGACCTTCAATCCCTGTTCAAGCGCCGAGATTTGCCGACTGACTGCAGATTGCGACAGACCGAGCGACTCGCCAGCATGGGTGAAGCTGCCGGCTTCGGCGACGACATGAAAAATTTTTAGCTTTTCCCAATCCATCAATGTACTCGGCTGCCGTCCGCTGATTTTTTCCTAGCTGCGATGATACGCTCAGCTTCGAGGGCGGCCATGCAAACTAGTCCAGCCGCTGTTACTGTTTGTCGGAAGATATCGTCAGCGACATCGCCTGCCGCGAACAGGCCAGCGCTTCTAGACCCAATGATTGCGGCGCGGACGTGCTCGCTTGCCATCGAAAATCGCTCCTTTCCTGCATCGGTGAATCGTGCCCGCTCGCTCCTTATATGGCGTGTCTCGCGGCACCTGCAAAACGGATTGCCATGTCCACAGACATTCACCGTGGAAATTCACCGTGGAAATCGTAAATGAACCAAAGCCCTAGCCCCAAGCTTGCGCCGGTGAGCCCCGGCCAGTACACGTCGCTGAGCCATTTCCGGGCCGAGCCACGGGGTCTTCGAATGCGCGAGCAACTCGACGCGATCGACTGGAAGATCCTTGCCGAACTGCAACGCAACGGGCGCATCACCAATGTCGAGCTTTCGCGCCGCGTGGGCATTTCGGCGCCACCCTGTTTGCGCCGTATGCGTGCGCTCGAAGATTCTGGCATCATTCGCGGCTATAGGGCTCTGCTTGACGAGAAGCGTCTCGGCTATGAAGTCACTGTATTCGCCATGGTGCATCTCACGAGCCAAGCGGAGGTCGATCTCACAGCCTTCGATGAAAAAGTGCGCTCCTGGCCACTAGTGCGAGAATGTTGGATGCTCTCGGGCGAAATAGATTTTATTTTAAAATGTGTCGCGCCTGACTTAGCGGCATTTCAGTCTTTCCTGAGCGAACTGACTGCAACGCCGAATGTACGCAGCATCCGGACGGCGCTGACACTTCGCCGTTCGAAAGACGAAGCGAGCGTGCCGCTGGAAGATATTAAGTCCTAGAGAGAAGCGCTAAAATAAAAGTTGAGCGCTTAGCGCCACTCGATTTTCACCACCTCATAGGCTTTGGCACCCTTCGGCGTGTTGACCTCTACCGACGCGCCCTTCTTCTTGCCGATCAGCGCGCGCGCGAGCGGCGACGTGATCGAGATACGGCCGGCTTTGGCATCCGCTTCGGTTTCGCCGACGAGCTGCCAAACCTTCTTTTCATCAGTATCCTCGTCGACAAGCGTGACCGTTGCACCAAAAGTCACCGTATCGCCGGAGAGCTTGGATACATCGATTACTTCAGCGCGCGATATCTTATCCTCGAGTTCCGCTATGCGGCCCTCGTTGAGGGACTGTTGCTCTTTCGCGGCGTGATATTCCGCATTCTCCGAAAGATCGCCGTGACCACGGGCCTCGGTGATCTGCTGGATAATGCGTGGGCGTTCTTCCGCCTGGCGACGACGCAATTCGGCTTCAAGCGCGGCAAAACCCGAGGCCGTGATCGGAATTTTTTCCATGGTTCTCTCCGAGACCCTGGTCGACTCACAAAAATCGGCTGATCGTGCGCCCCGAACATTCGGCTCGCCTCGATCGCCGCACTGATTACGAACACACTATCGCTTTTTGCGTAGCAAGACCGTTCGTTAGGCCCGCCCGCTGAAATAACTTTGCAGCGCACGAACTTCGAGATCGCCACCCAGATAGGCTTTGATCCCATGCGCTGCCGCGACGGCTCCGGATAAAGTGGTGTAATATGGCACTTTATGCAAGAGGGCAGCTCTACGCAAAGAGCGTGAATCCTGAAGGGCTTGCGCCCCCTCGGTAGTGTTAAAAACAAGCTGTACCTGACCGTTTTTTATCGCATCGACGATATGCGGCCGGCCCTCGCTTACCTTATTTATTTTTTCCACGGGCAGGCCGTGCTCGATAAGGTAGCGCTGCGTCCCGGCGGTGGCGATCAGTTTGAAACCGGCCTTGCTGAGTAGGCGAGCCGATTCCACGATGGCGGGTTTGCGATCGGTTTCCTTTACCGAAACGAATACCGTTCCCGAACGGGGCACTGCGGCTCCGCCACCGAGCTGGCTCTTCGCGAAAGCCATTGAGTAGTTCAAGTCAAGGCCCATCACCTCGCCGGTCGATTTCATCTCGGGACCGAGCACGGTGTCAACGCGGTCGCCGAAGCGGGCAAACGGGAAGACTGCTTCCTTAACAGCAATGTGCTTCAGCTTTGGTTGCTTCAGATTGAAGCTTGCGAGCGTCTCGCCAGCCATGATACGCGCTGCGATTTTTGCGATTGGAACGCCGATGGTTTTTGCAACGAACGGAACGGTGCGCGATGCACGTGGATTCACTTCGAGCACATAGATATCGCCGTCCTTGATCGCGTACTGCACGTTCATCAGTCCGCCCACTTTCAGCGCGAGCGCGAGGGCGCGCGTTTGCTCTTCGAGCGACTGAATGGTAGCGGCGTTCAGCGAATGCGGGGGGAGCGAACAGGCACTATCCCCCGAATGAATGCCTGCTTCCTCGATGTGCTCCATGATGCCGCAGATGAATACATCCTTTCCATCCGAAAGTGCATCGACATCGACCTCGATCGCGTCGGAAAGATAACGGTCGATCAGCACCGGGCTCTTGCCAGAAACCACTACGGCTTCCTTCATGTAGCGCTCCAAGTTTGCGGAATCATAGACGATTTCCATCGCGCGCCCACCGAGCACATAGGAGGGGCGGATCACGACCGGGTATCCGATTTTTTCGACGACGCGACGAGCCTCGGTGGCGCTCTTGGCGATGCCGTTCTCCGGCTGGCGCAACTTCAGATCGTCGAGCAACGTCTTGAAGCGGTCGCGGTCCTCAGCAAGATCGATCATATCGGGCGATGTGCCGAGGATCGGCACCTTGGCCTTTTCGATGGCGTCGGCGAGCTTCAGCGGCGTCTGTCCGCCAAATTGCACTATGACGCCGTGAAGCGTGCCGTTCTCTTGTTCGCGCGCGAGAATTTCAAGCACGTCTTCGGTCGTCAACGGCTCAAAATAGAGGCGATCCGATGTGTCATAGTCGGTTGAAACGGTTTCCGGATTGCAATTGATCATGATGGTTTCATAACCTGCTTCCTTCAGCGCGAAGGCGGCATGGCAACAGCAGTAGTCGAATTCGATGCCTTGGCCGATACGGTTCGGGCCGCCGCCAAGGATTGCGACCTTTCTTTGATCCGAAGGCCGAGCCTCGTCGGCAGGCGCGCCCGCAAACAAGGGCTCATAGGTCGAATACATATAGGCGGTAGGTGCGGCGAATTCCGCGGCGCAGGTATCGATCCGCTTGTAAACGGGCCGAATGCCTAGTGTGCGGCGGTGCTTCGTGACTTCAGCTTCGCTGTTCCCTGTGAGGGCTGCAAGTCGGGCGTCGGAAAATCCCTGTGCTTTGAGGCGGCGGAAGGCGCCGGGGGTTTTTGGTAGACCTTTTTGCCTGATTTCACTCTCCGCAGTAATTAGCGCGCGAATTTCGGCGAGGAACCACGGGTCGATCTTGCAGGCCTCGTAGATTTCGTTATCCGGAAATCCAAGACGCATCGCTTGGGCAACTTTCAACAGCCGTTCCTGTGTTGGTGTGCCAAGTGCTGCCCGAATCGCGTTTTTGTCGTCACCCTGTCCCATGCCCTCGATTGTGACCTCGTCGAGACCGTTGAGACCTGTTTCAAGCGAGCGCAATGCTTTTTGCAGGCTTTCGCGGAAAGTGCGACCGATGGCCATCGCCTCGCCGACGGATTTCATAGACGTGGTCAGCACGGGGTCGGCGCCAGGGAACTTCTCGAATGCAAAGCGCGGAATTTTGGTGACGACATAATCGATGGTCGGCTCAAACGAAGCAGGTGTAGCGCCTCCGGTGATGTCATTCGCGATTTCGTCGAGCGTATAGCCCACAGCGAGACGCGCCGCGACTTTGGCAATCGGGAAGCCGGTCGCCTTCGAGGCAAGCGCCGACGAGCGTGAAACGCGCGGATTCATTTCGATCACGACGAGTCGTCCTGAATTAGGATCGACCGCGAATTGCACGTTCGATCCGCCAGTTTCGACACCGATCTCGCGCAGCACTGCAATCGATGCATCACGCATAATCTGATACTCCTTGTCCGTGAGCGTCAGCGCGGGTGCGACGGTAATTGAGTCTCCCGTGTGCACGCCCATCGGATCGATGTTCTCGATCGAGCAGATAATGATGCAATTGTCTTTTTTATCGCGAACCACCTCCATCTCGTATTCTTTCCAGCCGAGAATGGATTCTTCGATCAGAACTTCGTTCGTGGGCGACGCATCAATACCGCGCTCGACGATCTCAATGAATTCCGTTTTGTTGTATGCGATACCGCCGCCAGTACCCCCGAGCGTAAAACTTGGTCGTATGATTGCAGGTAGCCCGATATCATCGAGCGCTTGCAAGGCCTGCACGAGCGTCTTGATTTGATGCGAGCGCGGCGTTTCCAGGCCGATTTTCTTCATGGCCTCACGGAAAAGTTCGCGGTCTTCCGCCTTGTCGATCGCCTCGGCGGTGGCGCCGATCAGTTCGACGTCGTATTTTTTTAGCGCCCCCATCTTGCGCAATGAGAGTGCCGTATTGAGCGCTGTCTGTCCGCCCATGGTCGGTAGCAGGGCGAAACCACCGGGTATAATTTTTCGTTCTTTCTCGATGATCTTCGCAACGATCTCCGGCGTGATCGGCTCGATATAAGTGGCATCCGCGAGATCGGGGTCGGTCATGATTGTTGCCGGATTCGAATTCACCAGCACTATTCGGTAACCTTCGGCCTTCAGCGTCTTGCAGGCCTGTGTGCCGGAATAGTCGAACTCACACGCCTGACCGATCACGATCGGACCGGCGCCGATGATCATAATGGAAGTGATGTCTGTACGTTTTGGCATCGGACTCGCTTGCGGCACATAAAAAAATGGCGCGCAAGCGCGCGTCCTTACGGCCAATCGCGGATCAATAACTGACGCCCCCGCG
>Ga0209048_10000069_pt1 | contig 94451 bp, 87 predicted proteins | sample FrelakmetCRP12CR_FD_187146 | JGI IMG/M metagenome (GOLD analysis project Ga0209048, IMG submission 187146) | Freshwater lake sediment microbial communities from the University of Notre Dame, USA, for methane emissions studies - CRP12 CR (SPAdes)... | ecosystem: Environmental > Aquatic >...
GTGGTGGTGCGCCCGCCGCCTCCGCCCACGGCGGTGGTGGTCGTCCACCCGCCCCCGCCGCCTCCGGTGGTGGTGGTCCGCCCGGCGCCGCCGCCTCCGGTGGGCACGGTGGTGGTGGTGCTGCCGACGGCCTGCACCGCCGTCACCCACGCGGGCGTCGTGTACCAGAGCTGCGGTGGCGTCTTTTACCGCCCGCAGTTTTACGGGACGCAGGTGGTCTACACCGTCGTGCCCGTGCCCTGAACTAGGGGGCGAGGACGACCAGGAGGTCACCCGCCGGTCCGGAACCTCCACCGCACCCGGCCGTCGGCGTCGATGGCGTAGAAGTACTGGTCGGCCGAGCCGATGTACACCGTGCCCTCGCCGTCGATCACCGGCGAGCTGAACACACCGTTGCCGGTCTCGAAGGCCCACACCGCGCCACCGGAGTCGACCGGCGCGACACCGCCGAGGCCGGTCTGGGCCAGATTGCGACGGAACTTGGGCCACGGACTGGTCGGATCGAGCGGCGCCCCGTAGTCGTAGCGCGGCAGCGCCCCTGCCCGGCCGTCCTCCGCCCCCATCGTGTCCCCCTCCCGCTCGCCAACGCGTACACCACCGTTCTGGGTGCGTTACTACCGCATATACCGGTGGTACCGCACCCGGAAGGAAACGAGAGGGGGAGGGAGCCGTCGCCCGAGCGGACCCGAAAGCCTCCGCCTAGCGTGACGCGATGGCCTACGACGGATACCAGCACCTGCACATCAGCGTCGCGGACGGGATCGCCCGGGCGACCATCGACAACCCGCCGATGAACCTCGCCGATCTCGCCTTGATCAGCGAGGCCGCCCTCTTCGCCGCCGAGGTCGCGGCCGACGACGACGTGCGCGTCGTCATCTTCAGCTCGGCCGACCCCGACTACTTCGTCGCCCACGCCGACGTCACGCTGCTGCAGGGCCTGCCCACCGACGACACCACGCTGCACGATGAGTTGTCGGCCTTCCACTCGATCGTGGAGCAGATCCGCACCATGCCGAAGGCCACGATCGCCGTCGTCGAAGGCATCGCCCGCGGCGGCGGCAGCGAGATGGCCCTCGCCTGCGACCTGCGCTTCGCCGCACTGGGGCGGGCCGTGTTCGCTCAGCCCGAGGTGATGGTGGGCATCATCCCCGGCGGGGGCGGCACCCAGCGACTCCCCCACCTCGTGGGCCGCGGCCGGGCCCTCGAGATGATCCTGGGCGGCCAGGACATCGATGCGGTGACGGCCGAGCGGTGGGGCTACGTCAACCGGGCGCTGCCGCCCGACGAGCTGTGGCCCTTCGTCGACGCGCTGGCGGCGCGCATCACCTCGTATCCGGCGGGCGCGATCGCCCGGGCGAAGCAGTCGGTCGACAACGCGCTCGGCGACCCGACCGAGGGCCTCAACCGTGAGGACCAGCTCTTCCGCGAGACCCTCGGTGACCCGGGGGCGGTGGAGCGCATGGCCGCGTTCATGGCGAACGGTGGCCAAGTACGCGAGGTGGAGCTCGAAGGATTCCCCGACTTCTGAGGCAACGTCAACCAGCCGCCGCGTGGGGCTGCGACCGACGAAGACCGGTGCGCGTCAGGGCTTCTGCAACAGCGGGAACATGTGGGCGAACTGCTCCACGATGATGTCGACGGCCGGGCCACCCGTGATGTCGTCGGTGGGCTTGATGTCGGGGACGTCCTGACCCAGTTCCTTGCCGAGGGCCAGCAGCCCGAAGAACAAGCCCTTGGGCAGCGGACCCAGCGGTTGGTCGAGCGGCACGACCGCCACGTCGAAGTCGGGCACGGGCTGCGGCGTGACGTCGGGCCAGGTCTCGGGAGACCTCGGCTCGGCGAGCGACAGCACCGGGGCGATATCCGGGGCGACCGCGTCGCGGCCGGTGAGCGGCGGACCGAGGTCCCAACGCTCACGAAGGGTGCGGATGAGCGACGTGGCGCGGTACTCGTCGTTGACGACCGTTCGCTCCGGGATCCACGGCGAGATGGCGATGGTCGGGATGCGGATGCCCGACCGGTCGAAGGTGAAGCCCATCTCCCCCGCCGGCCCCGACGGATCGGGCGGCGGTGCGGGCGGCGGCGGCACGTGGTCGAAGCAGCCGCCGTGCTCGTCGAAGGTGACGAGCAGCATCGTGTTGTAGGCGTTCGACCCGGTCTCCGACGACGACGAACGGATGGCGTCGTACACGGTGGCCAGCAGTTTCTCGCCGCCGAGCAGCGACGACGGCGAGTCGGCCTGCATGCCCTTGAAGAGCGCATTGACCGGCGGGTGCATGTCGTTGTGACCGTGCAGCATGTTGGGTTCGATGAACGCGTAGGTGGGCAGCTCGCCGTTGGCGGCGTCCTCCAGGAACTGATCGGTGCGCATGAAGTGGGTGGCGAACCGGTCGCGCAGGCGCGAGGCGTGGATGAGACCGGCGAACGGCACGATGGCGTCGTGGTCGCAGTAGATCCGCCACGTCAGGCCCTTGGCCTCGAGGCGTTCGAAGATCGTCTCGGCGGTGTTGTGCACCGGGAACGCGTCGGTGGGGATCATGTTGGTGACGAAGCCCGACGCCGACGCGGCGTGGAAGAACGAGCGGTTGGTGAACGTCTGCGACGGCACCTCGCAGAACCAGTGGTCGAACGTGGCAAACCCCTTGGCGAGCGTCGACAGCACCGGCATCTGCTTGGGCGTGTAACCGGCCATGATCTGCGCGTACTCGTCGTAGGTCGGCTGGCGGCCCACCTCGGCGGCGAAGGCGCTGATGAAGTCGGCCACGAACCCGTCCATCGTCGGCCTCTGGCCCGGCGCCGGCGCGTTGAACGGCGTCTTCATCTGATCGGACATCAGCCCGCGGTTGGCGGGCGGGTCGATGATCCCGAACAGCTGGGTGTTGATGTGCTGGTACTCCTCACCCGGATCGGGGTTCGGCGTATCCATGTTGGTGGCGACGGTGTAGGGGACGACCTTGCGATCGGCCCCGTGCTCGGCCCACTCGGGAATCGGATTGCTCAGGTCCCTGCCGATCACACCCTCGAACGACTCGACCTCGCCCGGCTCGTAGAGCCGGCCCAGGAGGTTGTCGAACGAGCGGTTCTCGAACATGATCACGACCACGTGGTCGAGGGCATGGCTTCGGTCGGGCGTCGGCATGGGAGCCTCCTCTGCGGACCCTGAGCCTAAACTCGCCCCCGCGGCTCAAGGCGAGGAAGGCAGGAACTCCTCGTGCATCTCGACTGCGAGGACGGCGTGCTGGGTCGGGTTCCGAGGGGCTGCACCTTCGGGGAGCAACTCCTCGTGCTCGACGATGAACCTCGCCGCGGCCCGCACGGCCTCGTGTCCGTCGCGATCGCGTTCAGTCGGGTGGTCGAACCGCCACCGCCTCGCCCGCTCGGCGATCAGCGGCTTGTCGACGGCGACGTCGGACGCGGGAAACACCCGGCAGTCGTAGGTGCGACACGTCCGAGGCCGATGCTCGTAGACCGAGCAGCCGGCATCGGTCAGCATCGGGCACCGGCCCTGGTGGTCGTAGCCGAGCAGCACATGGCCCGCAGGCATCAGCGGGGCGGGGAACAACAGCCCCGCAGGGATATGGGCCAGCGCGTCGGTCTCGTCGGGGCCGATCGGCACGAACTGGGACGAGCGGCAGCACGCCGTGCAGCCGTCGCAGGCCACGTCGGCGTCGCCCTCGCCCCTGAGCGCGCCCTGCATCTCGCGCGCCCAGGCCGCGAACGCCCCGGCGCGGAGATCGGGCTCGAAGGTCATGTCGCCGGTTCAGGTGAGCCGGCCGGTGTCCCCGCCGGCGCCGACGCCGCCGGCTCAGGTTCGGGAGCTGGCGCGAGGCGCGCCGAGGCCACGTAGGCGACGACGACCGACACGATGATGAGCGGCGTGAGCGTGACGCCGTCGGCTTGGAGGAACACGGCGGTCAGCAACACCGACGTGAGCGGCAGGCCCAGCATCGTGACGGCCATGGCCCCGATGCCCATCGCCACCCCGGCGATCATGGGAAGTCCGGCCATGTGCGACAGCGCCATCCCGCCCGCGGCCCCGATGAACATGGCCGGGAAGGTGGGGCCGCCGCGGAAGCTGCCGAGCGAGAGCCCGTAGGCCAGACCCTTGCACACGACGAGCAGGACCAGGGCTCCCCACGTCCAGGTCTCGGCCTGCTGGATCAGGGGCGCCAACGTGTTCTCCCCCGAGAACAGCACCTGCTCGGCGCCATGGCTGCTGAAGTGCCCGAAGACGATGGCGGCCAACGCGACCCCTGCGCCCATGACGGGTGTGAGCCACAACCGGCGCCCAGCCACGATCGGCTCGAGGAACAGGCCCATGCGCTTGATGCCCGTCCCGACGACCGCGCCGAGCAGGCCGATGGCGATGGCCCACACGAACTGGGCCACGGTCACCGAGGAGAACGCGGGGAGATCGGGCACCGCGAGCGTGAACGTGCCGTAGCCGGTGAGGCCGTCGAGGCCGATGAAGACCAACGATCCGACACCGGCCGCCAGCAGGCCGGGCACCAGCACGACGCCCAGGAGCGGGCCGCCGAGACCCGCCACCTCCATGAGCAGGAACGCCCCGAGGATCGGCGAGCCGAGCAACGTGCTCACGGCGGCGAAGCTCCCCGCCGCGCCGATGACCACGCTCGCCTGCGCGGGTGCGTCCTTCTTGATGAGGTGAACCGCCAGGACCGCGAAACCGCTGCCGAGGGCGATGAGTGGCGCCTCGGGCCCGAGCACGGCACCGAACGCCAGGGTGACAAAGGCGGCGATGATGATGCCGGGGAGTTCCATGCCGGCCGGCGCGCCTTCCGATTTGAACCCCTCGGCCGGGGAGTGACCGCCCGTGCCAGGGAGGTACTGAATCGTCAGGGCCACCAGCAGTCCGGCCACGACCAGGATCGGCAATGGCCACCAGGTCGGCGTCGAGTCGAAGCCGAGGTCGACCGGCAACGTCTTGAAGATCCACTCCTGGGCCACGCCCACGACCTTCAGGAAGAAGTAGGCGATGACCGCGACCGGCACACCGATGATCGCCCCGAAGACGAGCAGCACCACGTACGTGCGGCTCCGGAGGAGCTCCGCCGGGCTCATCGCGGCGTCGGGGGCTGGAGGTTCGCTGGGCGTGGCCATCCGTGCAGTTTTCCAGAACCGCTGCCCTCACGGCGCCATCACGTCGCGGACCGGACGTCGACTCCCGGCCGGATCAGGTCCTCCCACCGACGGTGAGCTCGAGCAGAGCGCGGCGCTGACGCAGGTCACGACGGCCCCGATCGGCCTCGATGAGCGCGACCTCGGCGGTGGCGGCCATCACCAGTCGGGCGATCCGCGCCGGGTCGTCCCAACCGACGACGACCAGGTCGGGGACCGCGAGGGCGGCGAACCGCGCGTTGCGGGCGGCTACCTCACCGGCGAGGTCGACGTCGGCGCGGGCCTGGAACAGCAGGGCCTTGGTGGTCGCCTGCTCGAGGCACGTGTCCAGGTAGCACGTGAGACCCCGAGCCAGCCGCTCCGGCCCGGGCTCCATCCCCCGCACGCTCGCCGCGATCGACTGGGCGAGGCGGTCGTGGAACGACCGGTGCAGTTCGAGCACGTAGTCGCGGCGTGTGGGGAAGTGTTGAAAGAACGCGCCCTTGCTCATGGCTGCTTCGGCCACGACCGCATTCACCGACATCGAGGCCAGCGTGCTCCTGTCGTCGCCCGACAGGAGGCGACGGCCCGCGTCGAGCAGTGCGGTGCGCCCGGGGCCCGCCGGTCGAGCCATCTCAGCTCTCCTCGCCGCGAGGGGTGATCGGGCTGGCGACGACCGAGCCCTGACCGACCCACCCATCGCCGCCGCGCAACGAGTCGAGGAACGGCTGCACGGTCTCGAGCCACGCGGCAGGTGCCTCGGCAAAGGGCTCGTGGCCGGTGTCGAAGCGGTGCAGCGGCACGCCCAACGCGCGGGCCGCCCTGCGACCGTCGGTCCACGTCGGCAGGATCGGATCCCATCGCCCCCACGACAGCAGCACCGGCGCGGCCGGCGGCGCGGCTCGGCGCAGATCGTGTGCCGGGCGGAGAAAGCTCCCCCACACCGCCGCGAAAACCTGCGTGCGGTGGGGGTCGCGACCCACCGCCCGCGCGTCGGCGATCGCCCGGCGGGTGACCGGTGTGCGACGACGCAGGTAGAGCCGGGCGAGCGGGCCGGCCAGCGCCCGCGAGACGCGCGGGCGCTCCATCGCGCGACACGCTGCGCGGGTGAAGGGGCTCGGGGCGGTGAACCCGCCTGGCGCGACGAGCACGAGGCCGGCCACCAACTCGGGGCGGTCGGCCGCAGCCCGCAACGCGGCATACCCACCCACGCTGTTGCCGACCAGGACGAACGGCCCCCAACCCTCCCGGCTGGCCAGGTGATCGAGCAGATCGACGAGGCCACACGCGTAGCTGATCGCTCCGTCGAACCGGGCCAGGTCGGGCACAGGACTCGAGCCATAGCCGGGCCAGTCGACACTCACCACACGGTGTCCATCGGCAAGCTGGGCCCGGACGCCGTCGTAGTCGCGGGAGCATCCGGGGTTCGCGTGCAGTAGCACCAGGGTGGGCCCCTCGCCGCTGACCCCGATGGACACTGGCCCGACCGATGTGTCGATCGGTTCCCGAAGCTCGTCGGATGGTGACGTCATGCCGGCAGTATAACCGACCGGTCGGTCGGTTATCTGGTTCCGGCCGCCGGGCGCCGTTACCGAAGACCGGACCTCGCGCCGATTCGCCGTCCGCGGGTCGGCCTCATCCCCTACCGTGAGCGCGCTGCGCCCGATAGGGAGCGCGACGAAGGGAGACCTCATGGCCGACGAACTGATCCAGTACCCGCCCGACCAGCCCTTCCCTGGTTCGATCGGCCGGACACTCGATACGTCCACGCCAGCCTGGCCGGCCAAGCCACAACCGCCGAGCGGCGCGCCCAACGTCGTCGTGATCGTGCTCGACGACGTTGGCTACGGCCAGCTCTCTCCGTTCGGCGGGCTGTGCGAGACCCCCAACCTCGACCGCCTGGCCGACCAGGGCCTGCGATTCGCCAACTTCCACACCACTGCGCTGTGCTCGCCCACCCGCGGCTGCCTGCTCACCGGCCGAAACCACCACACGCTGGGCCTGTCGGCCATCACCGAGCTCTCGCTCGGCTACCCGGCACACAACGCCACCATGGGCTTCGAGCACGGCTTCCTGTCCGAGGCGCTCCTCGGCGCGGGGTACAACACCTTCGCGGTGGGCAAGTGGCACCTGACCCCACCGGAGGAGACCACCCCCGCCGGGCCGTACCACCGTTGGCCGCTCGGCCGCGGGTTCGAGCGCTACTACGGCTTCCTCGGTGGAGACACCGACCAGTGGCACCCCGACCTCACCCACGACAACCACGCGGTCCGCCAGCCGGCCACGCCCCAGGAGGGCTACCACCTCAACGTTGACCTGGCCGACCATGCCATCGACTTCATCAAGGACGCCCACTCGAACGCCCCCGACAAGCCGTTCTTCCTCTGGTTCGCCACCGGCGCCGGCCACGCGCCGCACCAGGTCGAGCCGGGGTGGATCGAGCGCTACCGCGGCGCGTTCGACATGGGATGGGACGAGTACCGCCGCATCGTGTTCAAGCGCCAGAAGGACCTCGGTCTGCTGCCCGAGGGCATGGAGCTCTCGGTGCGCGACCCCGACGTGCCCGCGTGGGACTCGCTCGGCGACGACGCCCAGCGCATGTACGCCCGCCAGATGGAGGTGTACGCCGCCTTCCTCAGCCAGACCGACCACCACATCGGCCGCGTACTCGACTTCATCGCCGAGCTCGGCGAGCTCGACGACACCATCGTGATCCTCGTGTCCGACAACGGGGCCAGCGCCGAGGGCGGCGAGCACGGCACCCGGAACGAAGCCCTGTTCTTCAACCTGGCGCCCGAGACGCTCGAGGACAACCTCGCCGTCATCGACCGGTGGGGCAGCGAGGACACGTTCAACCACTACTCGTGGGGCTGGACGTGGGCCGGTGACACGCCGTTCCGGCGCTGGAAGCGCGAGACCTACCGCGGCGGGGTGACCGACCCGTGCATCGTGTCGTGGCCGGCCGGCATCGCCGCCCGCGGCGAGGTGCGCACCCAGTTCGCCCACGCCATCGACATCATGCCCACGGTGCTCGAAGCCGTCGGCATCGAGCCGCCGACCCACATCCGCGGGGTCGAGCAGTCGGCGCTGCACGGCATCAGCCTCGCCTACACCTTCGCCGCGCCCGACGCCGCCGCCCGTCGCACCACCCAGTACTTCGAGATGTTCTGCCACCGTTCGATCGTCCACGAGGGGTGGAAGGCCGTCTGCCCGTGGCCCGGCCCGAGCCTGGCCGAGGGGGCCGAGCGAGGCCACCCGTTCGGCACCTACCTCACCGAGGAACTGCTCGACCAGCTCGAGGCGACCGACTGGGAGCTGTACCACCTCGACGCCGACCCGGCCGAGTGCCACGACGTGGCCGCCGAACGGCCCGACAAGCTCGCCGAGCTGGAGGCGCTGTGGTGGTCGGAGGCCGAGCGCTACGGCGTGCTGCCCTTGGCCGCCGGTGGCATCACCCGCATGTTCGCCCAACGGCCCCGCGTCGGTGGTGCCCGCAAGGTGTACGACCTCTACCCGGGTGGCTCGCCCATCTCGTTCGCGGCCGCGCCCCGGGTGAACAACCGCCCGCACAGCATCACCGCTCACGTCACGGTGCCCGAGGGCGGCGCCGAGGGCGTGCTGCTCACCCAGGGCAACCGCCACGGCGGGTTCGCCGTCTACGTCGCCGACGGCCGGCTGCACTACGTGCACAACTACCTGAGCCTGGCCCGCTTCACCGTGTCGGCCACCGAGTCCGTACCGGTGGGCCCCTCGCATCTGCGCATGGAGTTCGCCCCCACCGGCGAGCCCGACTTCCTCGCCGGCCTCGGTACCCCGGCCGAGGTCCGGCTGTTCGTCGACGACGAGGTCGTCGGCTTCGGCGCGCTGCCCTACACCGTGCCCAACCTGTTCGCCACCATCGGGATGAGCTGCGGCTACGCGGCCTTCGACACGGTCGACCCGGGCGCCTACGTCGCGCCGTTCACGTTCTCCGGACAGCTCCACAAGGTGGTGCTCGACGTGAGCGGCGAGCTCAAGGTCGACCCGGGTGCGGAGATGACGCGTCTGATGACCCAGCAGTAGCCGGCGGGCGTCACTCGTGGTCCTCCCACTCGGCCTGGCGCTCGCGCCACGCGCCCACGGGCGTCGGGTAGGTCTTGTCCGTGCGCAGGTCGAGCAGATAGGGGCCGTCGGCCCGAAGGGCACGGGCCACCGCCGCCGCGATCTGATCGGGGTGCTCGACCGCTTCGCCGTCCGCGCCCATCGACTGGGCGAAGCCCACCCAGTCGATGTCGGGAATCTCGGTGAGCCGCTCCGGCCCCGCGCCCAGCGCGTGGGCTCGGTACCAGATGTTGCCGTAGGCCTGGTTGTCCATGACTGCGAGCACGAACGGCACCCGCTCGCGCGCCGCGGTGTGCACCTCCATGCCGTGCATGAGCATGCATCCGTCGCCGGTGGCGACCATCAGCGGCCGATCAGGACGGGCGAGCTTGGCGCCGATGCCCAAGGGGACGGCCCCGCCCATCGGGCCGAGGTTGGTGAGCGAGAGGTGGGTGCCCGGCGCGCGCACGGTCCAGTACTCGGCGAACCAGGCCCGATGGGCACCCGAGTCGACACACAGCACCCCGTCGTCCGGGAAGGCGTCGCGCAGCTCGGTCACCACCCGGGCCGGGTGCATCGGTACGGCGTCGCTGCGGGTGTCTTCCTCCTGGTAGACGCGAGGGCCGCTCGAACGGATACGGCGAAGGAACGCCCGGCGCGTCTCCCGACCCTCGTCGAGGCCGGCGGCCTCGGCGGCGTCGAGACCGCCCAGCCGACCGAGCACCGAGGCCGCGTCGCCGAGCACCGGGATGTCACTCGGCCACGTCCGGCCGATGAGCATCGGATCGGTCTCCACGTGCACCAGCGCCCGAGACGGCAGCATCGTCGGGTCCCACTGCATCGTGTCGCGCTGGGACAGGCCCGACCCGACGACGAGGAGCACCTCGACGGCGCCATCGCGCACGGCGTCGATCGCCCAGCGCGAGCCGCCGTAGCCGAACACCCCGAGCGCGAGCGGGTGGTCCTCGCGCAGAAGTCCTTTGCCGGCCAAGGTCGTCGCCACGGGGATGTCGAACCGCTCGGCCACGGCAACGAGGGCATCCGTGGCCCCCGCGTGCTCCACACCCGGCCCCGCGAGCACGATCACGTTGCCGGCCGGGTCCGGTCCCGACAGGAGGGTGACGAGTTGGTCGAGGGCGGCCTCGTCGACGAAGTGCGGGTGGCTGAGGGCGCGGGGCACCGGGCGCCACTCGGCATCGATCGCCGCCTTCTGGACGTCGACGGGCACCGACAGGTGGGCCGGGCGACGCTGGGTCAGGGCATGGGTCACGGCGTGGCGCAGGTGGTGAGCCACGACCGCCGGTGACGAGGTCGACACCGACAGACCGGTGACCGGCTTGAGCACGTCGATGTCGTCGATGGCGGCGCCCGACGCGTCCTGGAAGCCCCCGAGACCCTCCCACGAACGGGCGACCTCGCCGCTGATGGCGAGCACGGCGCTGCGATCCGCGGCCGCGGCGGCGAGTGCGGTGGTCATGTTCAGCACGCCGGGCCCGCCGATGCCGAAGCACACGCCGAGACCGCCCGACGCCCGGGCGTAGCCGTCGGCCATGTAGGCCGCACCCCCTTCGAACGCGGCGACGATCGTGCGCAGCCCGTCGGTGCCGGTCATGGGGGCCATGAACGAGTCGTTCAGACCGCCCGGGTCCATGAACACGTGGCCGACGCCCTGGTCGTGCACGGCCGCGAGCAGGTACTCGGCAACGTTCATCGGTCACCTCCGGCGCCGCCCGACGCGGCGCTCGTCGCCACTGCCTACCAGACCGACCGGCCGGGCACGGACGGACCACGACGGCGGCGACCCGACGGACTACCCCTCGGTGTCGGCCGCGCCCTTCGGCAGGCCGTCGAGGTAGCGCCCGAGTCGGGACGACAGTGGCCCCGCGGTGACACCGTGGGCGACGATGCTGAGCAGGACGGTCACCACCATCGCCCGCACGATGACCGCGGCACCGGGCAGGGCGGGCGCGAGGTCGACCACCGCGACGGCGGCCAGGATGATCGACGCGAGGCCACGAGGCCCGAACCAACCGATGAACGCGACGGTCGGGGCGTGGAGCCGGGTCCCGACGAGCGCGATCGCGACGGGCACCATTCGGACCACGGTGAGACTGAGCAGGGCGTACACGACGAGGTCGAGGCTCGTGTGCGCGATCACGTTGGCCGCGAGGCCACCGAAGACGAAGAACACCGCGAAGGTCAGAAAGCGGCCTTCTTCGTCGAGGAAATCGTTGACATCGACCTCGTCGCCCGCGACCGCACCGGCGACGAGCCCGCCGACGAACGCGGCGATGAACCCGCTGCCGCCGAGCCGGTCGGCCGCGGCGTACACGAGCAGGGCCAGCGCGGCCGGAACCAACCGCGCGAACGTTCGCCGCAGCCACCCCCGACGGGTGGCGGCCAGCACCAGTCGGGTCCCGACGTAGGCGAGTCCGCCGCCGACTACGACGCCGAGACCGATCTGGCGGGCGGCGAACCCCACCCAGTAGCCCGGCTCACCGGGGTCCTGGGTCGCGTCGGCCAGGGCGACGAAGAGGAACAGCGCAGGCACCGCGAGCCCGTCGTTGAGCCCCGACTCGACGTTGAGCGCTTCGCGGATCCGCACGGGCAAGCGCGGGTTCTCGAACACCGCCGCGCCGAGCGCAGCATCGGTGGGGGCGAGCACCACGGCAACGATCGCGGCCTCCCACAGGGCGAGCTGGCCGGAGAAGAGCGGAACGGCAATCGCCATCCCGGCAACCACGGTGAGCGGCATCCCGATGCCCAGCAGGCGCGTCGACAACGACGACCGCCTCCGCAACGATCCGAGGTCGACCCCGGCGGCGTCACTGAACAGCACGAGCGCCAGGGCCAACTCGGCCACGACCAGGGCGATCTCGCTGCTGAACCGGAGCACCTCCGGGGGCGCATCCCGCAACTCGACCAGCGCACCCAGACCCGCCGCGTGCGCGACCATCCCCGCGGCGACGAACACGATCGGCGCGGTGACGCCCGCCCGTCCCAGTGGTCGCGACAGCAGCCCGTACCCGACGACGATTGCCGCGAACACGCCGAGCGCCAGCACCGGGCAGACCGTAGCCCGGCAACCGACGTCACCCGCGGGGTGGGCGCGTCGACGCGAGCGGCTACTTGACCAGCGGCACCCCGTCGGCGTCGGTGGCGAACGACGGATTCTCGACGAGGATCAGGATCCCCTCGATGACGCCCCAGAGCGCACCCAGGCCACAGGTGAGGATGGTCACGACGATCTGGATGATCCCGATGTTCGTGTAGCCGAGGTAGAAGCGGTGCACGCCGAAGCCCCCGAGGAAGATGCCGAGCAGGCCGGCGGTCATCCGTGACTTAGGCTCGCCGTAGCCTCCGCCCCCGCCGGGTTGCACGACGGTGCCACCCGAGGCGGCCTCGGGTGGGTACCACCAGCCGTCGGTGGCCAGCCACCAACCGGGCTCGGCCGGCTGCGTCGCCTGGGGGGCGCGGGGCTGGGTGGGCGCCACCGGCGCCGACGGTGCCGACGACGGGCCCGGCGGCGTCACCGACGGCGGGGAAGGAGGCGGCGTCGACGGCGCCGCGGGAGCGTCGCTCGACGGGGGCGTCGGCGGTGGGGTCGGCGGCTGCCCCGTGGGGTCAGCGGGGCCGGAGTCGAACGTCATGGCGGGACCTCGGGGTCGATGGGCGGCATGAACCTGCGCCGTCAGCGCGGACCTTAGCCGGGCGGGCTCGGGTTCGGTCGAGGTCTACCGCGTCGCCCGCACCAGCAGGCGGCCCCGGCGCAGGCCCGGTGCCGCGTCCGCGACGTCGGCGACGCGACGCACCGACCAGCCGGCGTCCGCCACCCACGCCAGCGCGACCGTGCTCTCGGGCACCGTGAGCACGGGTTCACCCGACGCCTCGAGGAGTCGCTCGCGCTCGCGACGCGCCGCGGCCTCGGTCGCGTCGTCGTCCGGGTCTCGCGTGGAGATGCTCACCGCCAGCTCGCTGCCGAGCGCGGCCCCGGTCGCGAGCGTCCGCAGCAGCTCGCGATACCAGCGCTCGGGGAGGTAGCGAAGCACGCCCTCGAGGACGAACAACGAGCGCTGCCGGCGATCGTGACCCGCGGCGGCCAGCGCGTCACCGAGACCGGGCTCGGTGAAGTCGGCGGCGACGAACGTGACGTCGTCGACCGTCGCCCCGACCTCGGCCAGCCGGGCCCGCTTGTCCTGCTGGGTGGCCGGGTGATCGACCTCGAAGAACCGCACGCCCGGAGAACGGAAGCGCAACGCCCGACCGTCGTAGCCGGCCCCGAGGATCACGACCTGGCCGACCCCCTCGCCGATGGCCCGCACGACGGCCTGGTCGAAGAACGCCGTCCGCACCGCGATGTAGTCGAAGAGCCCGTCGAGGTCGTCGGCGGGTCGGCGCGACAGTCTCGCCGACCCGCCCCCGGCCACGAGCGCGGTGAGGCGTTCGTCGGCCGCGGCGTCACCGGTCGGTGCGGACGGGCGCTCGAGCGCCGATCGGGCCACGGCGACGAGCTGCGCCGTCAGGGAGGGGGCGTCCGATCGCACGACCACAGTCCACCACGGTCGCAGCGAACGGGCGCGACGACGAAGCCGAGCGGGGTGGCCAACCCGTGTCGATCACGCCGAAGACCCTCACCCGCACCATGGACACGCGCTGACCCACTGACCACGACGCCTCATCTCGCCCGGAGGCGGTCGGTGGATCCGGCGGTTACCCTTCGCCGTCGTCATGACCACGTCGCCCCACTCCACACCGCCACCCGACCGCCCGGCTGCCATTCCGCTCCCCGACGCCGAGTACCTCCCCCGCCGGACGGTCGCCGAACGCGTCGCCCGCGGCAACAGCCTGCGCCAGGCGGTGCCCAGCGACCACCTCGCGCTCTGGTCCGCGCCGCCGGGACGGTTCGACCCGGTCACCATCCTCGAGCGGCAGGCCGCGCACCGGATGGCCGATCTGGTGCCGATTCGACACGGGCGCATGCTCGTGTCGCCGTTCGCGTTCTTCCGGGGTGGCGCCGCGATCATGGCCGCCGACCTCGCCGGCACCGCCGTCGGCGGCCTCCACGCCCAGCTCTGCGGCGACGCCCACCTGCTCAACTTCGGCATCTTCGAGACGCCGGAACGCTCTCTCCTCTTCGGGCTCAACGACTTCGACGAGACCTTGCGCGGCCCCGTCGAGTGGGACGTGAAACGGCTCGCGGCCAGCATCGAGATCGCCGGACGCGACTTCGGCTTCGACGGAGCCCAGCGCGAAGCAGCCGTGCTCGCGACGGTGCGGTCCTACCGGGAGGCGATGCACTCGTTCGCCGACCAACGGAATCTCGACATCTGGTACGCCCGGCTTCCCGCCGCCGAGCTCCGCAAGCGCCTCGAGCACCATGCCGACCGTGCCTCGGGTCGAGAGGCCCAGAAGCGGTTGGACAAAGCGATGCGACGTGATCATCTGCGGGCCTTCGAACGCCACCTCCAGATCGTCGACGGCGCGCCGAGCTTCGTTTCGAACCCTCCCGTCCTCGTCCCGATCGACGAGCTTCTGGAAGGCGAGCAGCGCGAGCGCTACGTCGAAGTGGTCCGAGAGTTCCTCAAGCAGTACCGCGAGAGCCTCTCCGGTGAGCGCAGGATGCTGCTCGAGTCCTACCACTTCGTGAGCATGGCTAGGAAGGTCGTCGGCGTCGGAAGTGTCGGCACCCGCGACTGGGTGGTGCTGTTGATGGGACGCGACGCCGACGACCCTCTGCTGCTCCAGGTCAAAGAGGCCGAGCCCTCGGTTCTCGCCCCCTACGCGGGCAGGTCGGTCTACGAATCCGAAGGTCGGCGCGTCGTCGAGGGCCAACGCGTCATGCAGGCGGCGAGCGATCACATGCTCGGCTGGTACCGGCTCCGGGCCTGGGACGGGCAGGTCCGCGACTTCTACGTGCGCCAGCTGTGGGACGGCAAGGCGTCGATCGAGGTCGCCAACCTCACCGCGAAGGGGCTCGCGGTGTACGGCGACAGCTGTGGTTGGACGCTGGCCCGAGGCCACGCCCGCTCGGGCGACCGGATCGCGCTGGCTGCCTACCTCGGCGAGGACGACGCCTTCGACCAGGCCATCGCCGCCTTTGCCGCCGCCTACGCCGACACCAACGAACGCGACTTCGCCCGGCTCCAGGAAGCCGTCGACAGCGGCCGCGTCGAAGCCACTACCGGCATCTGACGATCAACCGCCGATCGGGCCCGACCCGGGCAAGGCGATGCCACGAAACGGGCAGTCCTCGGTGACCGAATCGTCCACGAGTACCCCGCGTCCAAGGGGTACCGTCGGTCATCAGCGAGCGCAGCACCGTGAGGCTGCCGCAGAGGGGGCGTCATGTACGAGCAGGTTTCCGCCGACGGCGGGGGGTCGGAGAAGCAGGGGTCCCGACTGGGCGGCGGTGCGATCGCCACACTCGTGGGCATCGGTGTGCTGGTCGATTTCATGCTCCAGAACCGCGACGATGTCACGCTCAGCTTCTTGTTCTGGGACTTCACCTGGCCGCTGTGGTTCTTCACGATCGTGACCGCGATCTTCGGCGCCCTGGTGTGGTTCGGGCTCGGTGTGATGCGCCGCCACCGCCGACGCAAGGCCCGTCGAGCCGACCGGCGGGGCTGAGGCACCGCGCTCCGGTGCGGTGCTCGACGACGCGTCAGCGGGTCACGACCCACCCAGGTGTGGGGGGCGGTTCCGCCGAACGGCGGGAAGGTCGGTGAGATCGGCGTTGGTGACCGAGTCGTAGGTCCGCTGGACGAGCTCGAGCAGTCGGGCCCGCTCGGCGTCGGACAACCGACCGAACAGCCGGCGGACCACCTGCTGGACCTCGGGGAGCCCCTCGTCGAGCAGCTTCTGCCCGTCGGGGGTGATGGCGACGAGCACCTTGCGCCGATCTTCCGCATGCGCCGAGCGGACCACGAGCCCGCGTCGCTCGAGCGTGTCGAGCAACGAGGTGATGCTCGCGCTGGTGATGTGCATCGCCGCACTGATCTCGCCCGGGGTCGTCGGCGCGCCGGCCCCTTCGATGACCGCGAGCGCGTTGCCCGCCGCGTGGCTCAGGCCGTAACGGCGCCAGACCGCGGCAACCGCGGCCTCGACCGTGTCGCCCAGACGTTCGAGCGAGCGGGCCAGCATCGAGCTCAGCAGGTCGGCCCCCGGGAACTCGGCCTCGAACGCGGTGGCGTCGGGAAGACGACCGGCGAGACGCTCGTCGCCGGACGCCGGGCGCGTTCCGGCGCCACCCCGCTCGGGGGTGGCGCCGGAACGGCCAGAGGACGGCGAGGCGTTCAGGCCGACACACCCGCGGGCTCGACGAACGAGATCTGCGGCGGCCCGGTGACCCCGCCCCGGCTCATCGCCTCTTTCAGCGACGGATCCGACCCGAAGGCCTGGGCGTCGGCGAGGCTCGGGAACTCCATCACCACCGTGATGGCGTTGGCGTCCTCGGCGCCGCGGTAGACCTCGACGGAGCGGCACCCGTGGGCGTCGCGGGTTGCGCCGTGCTCGTCGAAGAGCGGCCGCCAGGTCTCGTAGTCGGACACCCCGTGCTGGACGATCATCGTGGTCATGCTCTTCCTCCCAAGTAGTTGGACTTCATGAAGCATAACCTCTAGTTACTAGAAGTCAAGAGATCTTTCTCGCTTGCTCAGCGGCTGATGAGCCCCACGCCCTGGGAGATCAGCAGCACCCCGAACACGAGGAAGAGCACGGCCATCACCGCGCTGTTGTGCAGGGTCAGCCACTGCTTCATGTCATCGAGGGTGGCCCGAGCCCGAGCCCCGCCCACCAGGTCGTAGACGACGGCCAGGGCCACCGACGCGCTCCCGAGCACCACGAACACGGCCAACGCCACCACCGCGTCGCCCGTGGACGCCCCGAGTTGGGCCACCCCCGCCGCGGCGCCGGCAGCCAGCGCCAGGTTCTTCGGGTTGAGCGCCGACAGGACCAGCGCGAGCCGGAACGCCTTCGCCGGCTGGATGTGGTCGACACCGGCCATCCACCTGGGCAGTTGCGGCTCCTCCCCCGGCTTCGGGCGCTTGGCCCAGTTCCGACCGGCCACGACGAGCAGGAGCACGCCGACCACGATCTTGAACCACGACACCGAGTCGGGGGAGGAGCCGTCGTGCGTCGCGGCGTTGGCGATCGCGTACACGACCGTGACCACGACGGAGAGGCCCAACACCCAGCCGACCAGGAACACCGGCCCGTTCACCTTCGCCCGCTGCGAGAAGAGCATGAGGATCACGGCGATGATCGGTATCGGGGAGATGCCCACACCGATCGCGAACGGAAGTACCTCGCTGACGGCTTGGCCCATCGGAGCATGCTCGCAGGTCCGACCGCCCGCAGGGCACCGGAGTGCTGCGACGCCAGACGAGCGGTGCCGGCGGCCGCTCGGGCCGCCGCCTCAACGACCGAGGGCGGTCCCGAGCCAGACGATCGTGGGGGCGAGGAGGGTCGAGTCGAACCGCGCGTCGGCATGTGCCGCACCGGGGAGGATGGTGAGCTGCGGATTCGCCCCGGCCCTGGTGAGGGCGTCGGCGAGGATCTGCGACTGCTGGTAGGGCACGTTGCAGTCGGCGTCGCCGTGGGCGATGGAGAACGCGGCCACCTTCGTCGCCGTGGCGATGTAGGTGATGGGGTTCGCCTGGGCAACCTTGTCGGGCACGGTCTGGATCGCCGCACCCATCCACGCCGATTCGGGCGAACTGGCCGGATCGTGCGCCTGCGGGCTGGTGCAGCCACCACCCGACGCGGCCTGCGTGTCCATCTGGAGGAAGTCGGTCGGTCCGTACCAGTCGACGACGGCCTGCACCGCGCTCGAGACCCCCGAATTGCCGAGCGACGGGTCGTCGAGCACCGTGGCTTGATCGCCGGTCGTGCCCAGCAGGTCCACCAGCTCACCGCCGGCCGACTCGCCCCACGCCGCGAACCTGTCGGGGTCGAGGTTGTAGGCCGAGGCGTTGGCCCGCAACCAGCGCACCGCGGCCTTCACGTCCTGGGCGCCCGCCGGGAACGTCGCTTCGCCGGACAGGCGGTAGTTGACGCTGGCGACGGCGTAGCCGGCGTCGAGCAACGGCTGCACCTTCGACCCGACCATGCTCTTGTCGCCGCCCTGGAACGCGCCACCGTGCACGTAGATCACCAGCGGGGTGGCCGCGGTCGCGTTCGCGGGGAGCCAGAGATCGAGCACCTGCGAGCTCGACGTGGTGGCATAGGCGAGGTTGGTGTGGGTCGCCGCCGGGGCCGAGCCCGTCGCCGCGCCACCCACCCCGCCTCGGGCGGGCAGTCCGCCCGTGGTCGCCGTGGTGGCCGTGGTGGACACGGTCGACGTCGCGGTGGTGGACGACGAGGACGTCGTAGTGGCGCTGCTGCCGCAGGCCGCGAGCGCCACCACGCTCACGGCGAGGGCGGGGACGAGAGGACGGGGGAATCGACGCATCGTGGCTCCTGGCGTTCGCGGACATGCGTATCGTCCGCATCCACCGTTGGCGTCACGTTAAACGGAGGCGAGGTTCGGGTGAGACTCGCGACCAAGGGGCACCGGCGACGATCCTCAGCCGGGCTGCTCGGCGATCGGTCCGTCGCCGTCGACCGTCACCACGACGGTCCCGCCGGTGTCGCCTCGATCCGCACGGCGGTAGGCGTCGGCGATTCGGTCCAGCGGATAGCAGCTGTCGACGACCGTCCTCAGCTCGCCTGCGGCGATGAGGCGCTTGACCTCATCGAGGAAGGCGAGACGCTCGGCGACGGGCAGGAGTCCGGTTGCCGAGAACACGGCTCTCCGGCGGCCGAGCCTCGACGTCCACAGCATCTGGAGGAAGATGGCGGGTCCGGGGTAGGTGCTGAGGTAGATGCCGTCGCGAGTGAGCACCGTCTTGCATCGGGAGAACGAGCTCCCGCCCCCGATGTCGAAGACGACGTCGTAGCGGCGTCTGGCGCGGGTGAAGTCCTCCTTCCCGGCGTCGATCACCGCGTCCGCCCCGAGGGACTCGACGAGCTCTACGTTCGCCGCGCCGCACACCCCGGTGACCTCGGCTCCGAGGTGCTTCGCCAGTTGGATCGCCGCGGTGCCGATGTCTCCGGCGGCGCCGTTGACGAGGACCCGCTGTCCGGGCCCGACCCGGGCCTTGTCGCACAGGAAGTTCCACGCGGCCAACGCGCCGCAGACGGGCGCACCCTCGGGGTAGGGCAGGTTGGCGGGCATGGTCGCGATGAACCCGTCGCCCGGGATGCACACGTACTCGGCGTAGCAGCCACCCGCCGAGCCGGTCGACCCGAAGACCCGATCGCCCACGGCCAGCCGCGTCACGCCCCTTCCGGTCGCGGCCACCTCGCCCGAGAACTCCGTACCGAGCACGGGCCGTCTCGGTCGGAGCACGCCCACGAAGGGCCGCACGAGCAGCGGTCGGCCCGCTCGCACTGCACGACCGGTCACCCGCTGTTCACCGGTGTGGCCACGCGGCCCGTCGCGCTCGACATCAGCCATTCGAGGACCATTCTGGCGGCGGTGCTGGCACGATGGACGACAGGTCCGGCACGACGGCGACGGGCATGCGGTCTCTAGAGGGGGGGTTGGGTCGACATGGTTCCGCTGCTCGAGACCAAGCTCCACGTGCCGAGCCGGCCCGACGCGCGGATCCCGCGACCTCGCCTCTCCGAGCACCTCGACCGGGGCGGTGCCGCCACCGTCACGGTCGTCTCGGCACCGGCGGGCTTCGGGAAGACGACCGTCGTGACCGAGTGGCTGGAGTCGCTGCCGCCCGATCGCCCCCGCCGGGCGTGGTTGTCCCTGGACGAGCGCGACAACGATCCGGTCACGTTCTGGACCTATGTGGTCGCTGCGCTCCAGACGGCGCTGGGGCGCGAGTTCGGGGTCGGCAGCGCCACGCTGCTGCAGTCGTCCCAGGCGCCGCTCGACGCCGTGATCGCCACGCTGGTGAACGAACTGCTGGCCAGCCCCTACGACGTCGTCCTGGTGCTCGACGACTACCACGCGATCGCCACGCCGGAGATCCACGAGAGCGTCGCGCTGCTACTGGAGCGGCTGCCCCCTCAGGTCCGGATCGTCATCGCCGGTCGCGCCGACCCGCCACTGCCGCTGGGGCGCCTGCGAGTGAGCGGGAGGCTCGTCGAGGTGCGCGCCGGCGAGCTGCGCTTCACGACCGACGAGACCGCGGCCTACCTCGAGCGCGATGTCGACGCGCCGTTGTCGGGCGACGATGTCGCGGCCCTGGCGGAGCGCACCGAGGGCTGGGTGGCCGCGCTGCAGCTGGCCGCGCTCTCGATGCACGGGCGCGACGACCTGTCGGCGTTCATCACCGAGTTCGCCGGCGACGACCGCTACCTCGTCGACTACCTCGCCGAAGAGGTGCTCGACCGCCAGACCGACGAGGTCCGCCGGTTCCTCCTGCACACCTCGGTACTCGATCGACTCACCGGTGCGCTGTGCGACGCCGTCACCGGGCAGAGCGGGGGCCGGGCCACGCTGCAACGGCTGGAGCGGGCGAACATGTTCCTCGTCCCCCTCGACGACCGGCGCCGGTGGTACCGCTACCACCACCTGTTCGCCGACGTCCTGCGCGCTCACCTGCTCGACGAGCAACCGTCTGTCGTGCCCGAGCTGCACGGCCGGGCCGGTGCCTGGTACGCAGCCAACGGGGAGCCGGCCGAGGGCATCCGCCATGCGATCGCCGCCGGCGACGTCGCGCTCGCCGCCGACCTGGCGGAACATGCGCTCCCGGCCTGGCGTCGCGACCGACAGGAAGCGACGATCCGCACGTGGCTGCAGCTCCTGCCCGACGACGTCCTGCGAGAGCGGCCGGTCCTGATGATGGGCCTGATCGGGGCGCTGGCCTCCATCGGGGAGTTCGCCGACGACACCGAGGAACGCCTCGACCACGTCGAGCGGCTCCTCGATCGCGCCGCTACCGGAGCCTCGGGGCCAGGCCCGCAGGTGGTCGTCGGGGACGAGACGGAGCTGCGATCGCTGCCGGCCGCCATCGAGATGTACCGCGCCGCCATCGCGCTCACCCGGGGTGACCTCGACGGCACCCGACGCCACGGACGGCGAGCACTCGAGCGGGCCGACGACGACGACCACCTGGTGCGGGCGGCGGCCGCTGCGCTGGTCGGCCTCGCCGCGTGGTCGAGCGGGGACATCGCCGCCGCATCCGACGGGTACGCCGCGAGCATCGACGGCCTGCGCCGAGCCGGCCACATCGCCGACGTCCTCGGCTGCTCGATCACCCTGGCCGATCTCCGGCTGGCGCAGGGCCGCCTCCGTGACGCGATGCGCGTCTACACCGAGGGGTTCGAGCTCGGCACCAGCCGAGGCAGCGAGCCCCTCCGGGGCACGGCCGACATGCACGTCGGGCTCAGCGACCTGCATCGCGAGCGCGGCGAGTTCGAAGCCGCCCTCGCCCACCTCCAACGCGGCGCCGAGCTCGGGGAGCACAACGGTCTGCCCCAGCACCCCTATCGGTCACGACTGGCCATGGCCCGCCTGCGCGCCGCCGAGGGCGATGTCGTCACGGCACTGGCGCTGCTCGACGAGGCCGAGCGGGTGTACACGACCGACTACTCCCCGAGCGTCCGCCCCATCCCCGCGGTGCGCGCCGGCCTTCTCGCCGACCACGGTCACCTGGCCGAGGCCCTCGCCTGGGTTCGGGAGCGAGGCCTCACCGCCGACGACGAGCTCGACTACGTGGAGGAGTTCGAACACCTCGTCCTGGCTCGAGTGCTGCTGGCGCAGTTCCGCGCCGAACGTTCGACCGACGTCGCCGACGACGCCGTGCGGCTGCTGGAGCGATTGCGGGTGGCGGCCGAAGCCGGCGGACGCACCGGCGACCTCCTGCACTGCCTGGTTCTGCTCGCGCTCGCCGAGGACGCGCGCGGCCGTCGACCCGAGGCGCTCGCGCACCTCGAGCAGGCACTCGACCGGGCCGAGCCCGAGGGCTACGTGCGGCTCTTCCTCGACGAAGGCCCCCGTATCCGCCCGCTGCTCGAAGCCGCGGCCACCCGTGGCCCGTCGACCGCCTACGTCGGGCGCATCCTCGACGCGTCACCGCAGCACCCCCGCCGCCGCGCCGCGCCGCAACCGCTCGTCGATCCGCTGAGCGACCGCGAGCTCGACGTGCTCCGGCTGCTGACGAGCGACCTCACCGGGCCCGAGATCGCGCGAGAGCTCTCGGTGTCGCTGAACACCATGCGGACCCACACCAAGAGCATCTACTCCAAGCTCGGGGTGAGCAGCCGCCGTGCGGCCGTCCGCCAGGCCGAGGACCTGCAGCTGCTCTCGCGCCGCCCCGCGACTGACGACCGACCGGGCCGGGGCGGGCGGGGGCGCGGGCCGACCGCTCGGGCCCGTACTGCCGATGGGTGAGAACCACCGCGTGAATCACCACATGTGGTGATCCGCGCTCACCAGGTCGGTTCGTACGTTCCCGGTGTGAAGGAACGAGCGAGTGACAGCGGGCGCTACGAGATCCGGGTGCAGGGTCTCCTGCACCCCCGCTGGAGCGCATGGTTCGACGGCGTGACCGTCACCCACGAGAGCAACGGCACCACCCTCATCCGAGGCGACGCGGTCGACCAGGCCGCCCTGCACGGGCTGCTCCGGAAGCTGGCCGATCTGGGGCTCCCGCTGCTCGCCGTCACCCACCTCGGGCCCGACACGCCCACCACACCATCCCCGACAACCACCCGATCCACGACCACCGACTGATCGCGTCAACCAAGGAGACGACCATGACCACCACCACAACCACCCCGACCACTCGACGAGGAGCCGGCGCCGACCGCAAGACCGCGCTGATCGCCGGCGCGCTCTACCTGGTCACCTTCGTCGCCTCGATCCCGGCGCTCCCGCTCTACCACGACATCCTGAAGGACCGGGACTACATCCTCCACGGGGGCAGCGACACCGGGGTGCTGTGGGGGGCGCTGCTCGAGATCATCTGCGCCCTCGCCGGCATCGGTACCGCCGTCGTCCTCTACCGGGTCGTCAAGCGGCACAGCTCCACCCGAGCGCTCGGCTTCGTGGCGGCCCGCGGCTTCGAGGCAGCCATGATCGCCGTCGGCGTCGTGAACGTGCTCGCCGTCGTGACCCTCCACCAAGAGGCTGCCGGGGTCTCCGGCGAGGCGGCCACCGGGCTGGTCAGCACCGCACGAGGTCTCGTCGCGGTCCACGACTGGACCTTCCTCATCGGCCCCGGACTCATCCCCGCCGTGAACGCGCTGTGCCTCGCCACCGTGCTCTATCGAGCCCGGCTCGTCCCTCGCATCATCCCGCTGCTCGGACTCATCGGCGCCCCGCTGCTGGCTGCCTCCACCATCGCCACCCTGTTCGGTGCCTGGGACCAGGTCTCCTCGACCTCAGCGCTCCTGACCTTCCCCATCGCCGCCTGGGAGTTCTCGCTCGGCGTCTGGCTGGTGGTCAAGGGGTTCACGCCCTCGTCAGCCCCGTCGACGGACACGCCTTCGCTCGACGAGAGCGACGACAACGTCGAGGCCGAGCGCCAGCCCGCACTCGCCTAGCCATCGCTGCCCTACCCACTGCCGTCTCCCCTACTGGGGGCGACAGCAGTGGCGCGCCCGGCGACCGGACCCGTTGGATGGCCGTTCAGTATTCGCCCTTGATCACGAAGTACGAACCGCGGATGGTGCCGGCGAGCTTCGACTTCTGGCGGGCGAACTTGAACTTCGACTCGAGCTCCTCGGGGATGTCCATCCCGTCGGACAGCTTGAACCCCACGGCGCGCTTCTTGGGGTCGTCGAGCGGCCACAGCACGTTGACCGAAAGGCCGCTCTCGTAGAACACGTAGGTCCACCGGATGCCCGGCACCTCGAAGTCGGTCGCCTCGAGGGGCGGCGACGAGATGACGATGCCCCGCTCCTCCTCGAGGATGGTGCGGACACGCTCGACGGCCTCTTTCGCCTCGCTCGCCGGCTCGACCGTGAAGACGTGGTCGTACTTGTTCTTGAAGTAGCGGGCTTCGTTCGCCCGCAGGCCGGCCAGCGCCTCCGCCACCGGCGACGACTCGAGACCGACGGTCGAGACCGTCTTGAAATCAACGACATGCGACATGAGCAACTCCACCCGGTTCGTGAGCATCGACCCCCTCGATGATCCGGTCACGGTACCCCGTGCCGGAATCCCAGCCGACGTTGCGACAGCATGCGGCGGCAGGTGGGGATCCAACCAAGACGCTCGTCGTGGCGGTGAGCGGTCGCGAGCACGTCGCGCCCGACGATGGGACGGCCGTGGCCGGGCAACAGCACGTCGACGCGCCGCGCACGGAGTCGCTCTTCGGTCTCGGCCGAGGCGACCGGATCGATGTGCTCCGGGTTGAACCACGCCCGCCCGCCGACGGACAGCACCGCGTCGCCGGAGCACAGGGTGCGTGACTCGGCGTGGTAGTAGGACACCGAGTCGTCGGTGTGGCCCGGCGTGACGAGCACCTCCCATCCGGTGGCACCGCCCAGCGGCCCGGCGTCGAGCCAGCACGGCTCGGCCACCGGCATGGCGAATCGTCCGGCGCCGTAGCCGACCCGGGGGCCGCGCAACTGCTCGATCAGCGCCCCAGCGTCGAAGCGCTGGTCTCGCAGCACGGGTGCGATCCGGGCGATCTCGGCGGGTCCCGGCGTGCGGGGTGTCTCGCCCGACGCGTAGGCCATGGCGCGGGTCGGGAGGCCGACGTGGGCGCGGGTGGCCCGGTTGAGCTCGGGCAGCCCGCCCACATGGTCGCTGTGGAGGTGTGTGGCCAGCGCGAGCACGTCACCATCGAGGTGGGCGCCCGAGTGCTCGAGCCAGGCTCGGACGGCGACCGCGTGGCTCGGCAGCCCGACGTCGACGAGCAGTGGCCGTCCCTCTGCGCCGGTCGGCATCAGGTAGCAGTTGAAGATCCACCGCGACCGCACCAACGGGCCGTTGGCCAGCACCTCGACGAACCCGCTCGCGTTCTGGCTCATCTGTGCGCACCTCCTGTCGCGCGCCCACGATAGGAGGGAGGCGAGCACTCCTATGATCTCGGTCCAGCGTGCCGGTGGAGGCCGTCCAACGCCGGCTCGCCATCCATGCACGCGGACGGGTGTCGACGTCTCGAGGAGGATGGCAAGGTGAGCACCACGATGTCTTCGCCGTCCCGTGCGAGATGCGGGAGGACGCGCGGCGCGGCCGTCGCGCTGACGATCGCGCTGACGGCGCTCACGGGTGCGTGCAGCGATGCATCGGACAGGACGTCGTCGGCGTCGCCGGGTGGCACATCCGCCCCGGACACCGTGGCCGCGGCCGACGGCCCCGCTCGGGCAGCGGAGCGGATCACCTGGAAGAGCTGCGGTGAGCGGCTCGATTGCGCCACCGTGCCCGTGCCGTTGGACTGGAACGACCCCACCGGCGCGACGATCGCCCTGGCCCTCATCCGCCATCGGGCGAGTCGCCGCGACCAGCGGATCGGCACGATCTTCGCCGACCCCGGCGGCCCCGGCGACACCGGCGTCGGTTTCGTCCGCAACGGTGGCGACGAGCTCGACGCGTGGGGTGACGGACGTTTCGACTGGATCGGTTGGGACCCTCGAGGCACCTACGCCAGCACCCCGGTGAACTGCTTCCGATCCGAGACCGACGAGGCCGAGTTCTGGAAGGGCGCGACGATCCCGTCGACTGCCGCCGAAGCGGACGCCTACGTGCGGCGGACCGAAGACCTGGCCCGCCGCTGTGGCGAGGTGATGGGCCCGGTCCTCTCGCACATCTCCACCACCGACACCGTGCGCGATCTGGACGCGCTCCGCGACCTCGTCGGCGAGGAGCAGATCACCTACGTCGGGCTCTCCTACGGAACCGTGATCGGCCAGATGTACGCGAACCTGTTCCCCCAGCGAGTGCGGGCCATGATGCTCGACGGCGTCGTCGATCCCGTCGCCTACACCGGCAGCGCCGAGACGCGAGTGGCGAACGGCTCGAGCTCCACCGACGAGGTGTTCGACCAGTTCCTCACCACCTGCGAGGCCGCGGGCCCCGAGCGGTGCGCCCTCGCCGGCCACGGCGAGACCCCCAGGCAACGGGTCGCCCGGCTGTTCGAGCAGGCGCAGCAAGGGCCGATCCACGCGCCGAACGCGTCGCCGCCCGGCGAGCTCGTCTTCAGCGATCTTCAGGTCTCCTCGTTCGCACCGCTGCGCGACCCGAACCTCTGGCCCGAGTACGCGAGGCAGCTGAACGCGGCCGTCGAGGGCGACGCGTCGGCGCTCAGCACCGCCGCGCAACAGTCCCGCACTCCCGCGTTCCGGGCCGAAGTGACGAAGTCCTCCGCCATCTCGTGCCTGGACGGCCCGGCCACGAAGCCGATCACCGACTGGTCGTCGGTCATCGGTGACCTGACGACGACCAGCACGATGGCCGGAGCGGTCCAGGGCTGGTGGCTGTGGGCTCCGTGCGCATCGAACTGGCCCGCCCGAAGCGACGACCGCTACACCGGCCCGTGGGACGCCAGGACGAACGTCCCGATCCTGCTGATCGGCACCCGGTACGACCCCAACACGAGCTACCAGAACGCCGTCAACGCACAGCGACTCCTCGGCAACGCCGTGCTGCTGACCCATCAGGGCTACGGCCACCTCAGCACCCAGGACCCGAGCCGGTGCGTCGAGGCCGCGAGGGTCCGTTACCTCGTCGACCTCGTACCGCCGGCGGAAGGAACCGTCTGCCCGGCCGACCAGCAACCGTTCCCGTGAGCCACGGCACCGATCGACGCGACGGCTCGACCGATCCGATCGACCTCTGTTGAGCGCAACTGGTGGAGGAAGGTTCTGCGACCCGGTGCGCCGCGGTCGATCGGCGCGACCATGGAGTCGGTTGCCACGCCGCGATCGGATTGCCGAGGAGTCAACGTGAAGCCCAGTCCGACCGCCGACGAGAACCGACGCATGCTCCGGGCCCGCGACGCCATGGACCGCGACTTCGCCTGGCCCCTCGACGTGAGGTCGCTCGCGAAGGTGGCCTGCGTGTCGGAGTCGACCTTCATCCGATCGTTCAAGGCAACCTTCGGGGAGACCCCCCACCGCTACCTCCAGCGACGACGTATCGAGCGGGCGATGTACCTGCTGCGCACTACCGACCTGAGCGTCACCGATGTGTGCATGTCCTGCGGGTTCGCAAGCCTGGGAACGTTCAGCCGCACGTTCTCCGAGATCGTCGGAACCTCCCCCTCCGCGTTCCGGTGCCCCGACGAGCGGGCCGTTGAGGTGCCCTCGTGCTTCTACCGCACCTGGACGAGACCCAGCAGTTTCGGAGAAGCCCCCGCGGTCACCCCGACCCTACGATGACCCCCATGTACAACGCGATCACCCGCTCCCAACTGTTCGTCCTCGACCAGGACCAGGCCCTCGACTTCTACGTCAGCAAGCTCGGCCTCGACGTCAGCGCCGACATCGACCTCGGGTTCATGCGGTGGCTCACCGTCTGCGTGCCCGGCGACCCGTCCCGCGAAATCCTCCTCGAGCTGCCCGGACCACCGGCCATGGACCCGTCCACCGCCGAGCAGGTGCGCGAGGTGATCACCAAGGGCGCGGGAGGGGGATGGCTCTCCATCACCACGGCCGACGCTCAGGCTGCCTTCGAGACGTTGAAGAGCCGCGGCGTCGACATCACCGACGAGCCGTCACCGAAGCCCTACGGGATCGACTTCGGCATCCGCGACCCGTTCGGGAATGCCATCCGCATCGGCCAGATGTTCGACCCATCAACGGTCGTGTGAGGTCGGGCCAACCGCGAAGGAGTGCACGATGCCCGCCAAGAAGCCCACCCCAACCGGGGCCACAGAGAAGGTCACCGGACCCGCGTCGTACTTCCCGTCCATCGAGAAGAAGTACGGCCGACCGATCACCGAGTGGAGGGGGCTGATCCGGTCCAGCCCCCTCACCCGCCACAGCGACCTCGTCAACTTCCTCAAGACCGAGCACGGCATGGGCCACGGCCACGCCAACGCCCTCGTCGCCCACACACTCGCCGAGGACTCGCAGAAGGCGAAACCGAAACCCGGCGCTCCGACGTAGCGTCATCGCGAGCCCCGCGGACAGGGACCTCGGACCAGAACAACCCCGGGGATCCGCGCGCCGACCCACCTTCACCCTTCGAGGCTGATCACGATCACCCACCGGTCCAAGACGACCAGGCGCAGCGCCTCGCGGACGATGTCGGATCACGCCGGACGAACGGGACGTCCTTCCATGGCATCGAGCCGGTCGACGAGCTTCCTGGGGGCCACCGTTCGGTACGCATCCTCGCAAAGCACGGCGATCTCGCCCCAGTCCACCCGCCCGTCGAGTCGTACACCGAGCCACCCCCGTGAGCCAACGTACGGGGGCCGGAAGAACCGCTCTGGCAGTGCCGCGATCAACGACTCCTGCGCGCCATCGGGTGCCGCGCACCACAGATGCGCAAACCGGCGGTCGTGATGGCCGTCCGGCCAGAGCATGACGAACTGCTTCTTGGCGTAGAAGCCGGGTGCCCCGTGGCTGAGCTTCTCGGTCACGTCGGGAAACGCCAGACAGATCGACCGAACCCGTTCTTCCACTCTCGCCGCGGCCACGAGCTCATCGTACGGAGTGCCCGCCCCGTCGCGCCGAGCCGCCGCGCCCAGGCCACCGCTGGGCACCGATCATCGTCGGGTGCCGGCCTTGTCGGGCTTCTGCGGGCCCGGGGCTGCCCGAAGCCCGGCGATGTCGACGCCCGATGACGTGGACGGTGAGGCTTCCACCGAATGCCTGCCAGGGCCCGGGGCTGCTTGCGCGACGATGGCACGATGCAGCAACGCCTCGGCCGCGTGGAGCTGTCTGACGGGTCCGGCCTGACGTACGCAATGGTCGGCACCGGCCGACCATTGGTGTACGTGAGTGGGTGGCTCACGCATCTGGAGCTGGGGTGGGAGTTGGCACCCGAACGGGCGCTCTACGAGTCGTTGGCCCGAGGATGCCAGCTGGTGCGCTATGACCGCGCCGGCTGCGGGCTGTCGGATCCCACCGATCGGCCACCGTCGTTGGCGTTCGAGCTCGAACAGCTCGACACGGTCGCCTCGGTCCTGGAGACCACGTCGTTCGATCTGATGGGCATCTCGATGGGGGCGCCAGTGGCCTTGGCGTGGGCGGCGGCGCATCCGGAGACGGTCCGACGTCTGGTGCTGTACGGCGGTTGGGCGCAAGGTCAGGACCTGTCGCCACCGGCGGTGCAGGCCCACGTGCTCGGGTTGATCGAGTCCCACTGGGGCCTGGGCTCTGACGTCCTGACGGACATCTTCGCTCCCGACTTCGACAGCTCCATGCGCGCTGCGTTCGGCCGCTACCAACGGGCCTCGTCGAGCGCCGCCGCGGCGGCGGCGCTGCTGGAGATGAGCTACCAGCTCGACGTGAGCGACCTGCTCACCAGCGTACTAACGCCCACCCTGGTGCTGCACCGGGCCGACGACCGGGCCGCACCCCGGACCCAGGCCCAAGCGCTCGCCGAGGGCATCAATGGTTCCGAACTGGTGATGCTGGCGGGTCGCTCTCATCTGCCGTATGCAGGAGATCGGGACGAACTTGTTCGCGCGGTCCGCCGGTTCCTCGGCCTCCCGTCACTGGGCCGCGCCGCACAGGCGTTGACGCCGCGCCAGCGAGAGGTGGCCGCACTCGTGAGCGCAGGGTGCACGAACCGAGAGATCGCCGAACGCCTGCACATCAACGAACGCTCCGCCGAAGGCCACGTCGAGCGGATCCGCATCCGCCTGGGCTTCCGGTCGCGGGCGCAGATCGCCGCGTGGTTCGTGGCGCAGCGCGACGAACCCTGAGGTGCCCCGGTTGAGGTAGTTCCACGCCTGACTCGGCCGTCGGATCGGCGCACTGTGGGTGACCGATCAACGAGAAAGGACGGCAACGCCGTGACCGAGTCCGTCGCCACGATGGCACCAACCCCGATGTTCGAGACCCACCAGGTTCGGGGGCGCTTCAACGCCGCGTTCTTCCAGCTCATGGGCCCCTACCTGGAGTGGAACCTACGACGACACAAGCGCATCACCTTCGGCCAGCTCCCCCGCGAGGTGGTGGAGCTCGGGTCCGGCGTGGGGGCCAATCTCCGCTACCTGCCGGACGGCGCCACGCTCGTCGCCGTCGAACCCAACCTCCACATGCATCGACGGCTGCAGTCCGCCGCCGATCGGCGCGGCGTGCACCTCGAGCTCCACGACCGTGTCGCCGAAGACACCGGACTGGCGGACCAAAGCGTCGACACCGTCATCTCCTCACTCGTGCTGTGCAGCGTCGCCGATCCTGCCCGCGTCCTGGCCGAGGTCCGCCGCATCCTGCGGCCCGGCGGGAGCTACCACTTCGTAGAACACGTCGCCGCTCGGGCCGGCACGCCGACCCGTGCGGTGCAGCGGATGCTGCGGCGCCCCTGGGCCTGGACGTTCGAGGGATGCTCCTGCGAGCGGGATCTGGAGACCGCGGTCCGCGCCGCAGGATTCTCGAGCGTGGCGATCGATCGATACCGGCTCCACACCCCGTTCGTCCCGTTCAACACCCACATCGCCGGGACGGCATGCGCCTGACCGACGGTCGGCCATCGGTCGCCGCGGCTCCACCAACGCCGCCGATCCCGCGAGATCGTCGAGGTGGTCGTGGCTCGCCCATCCCGAACGCAGCCCGAGGCGGGCGGGCTACGCCACCTGCTCGAACGGAGCGAGCTGATCGCCTCCGGGCTCGACCACGTCGCTGGTCTTCAGGATCTTCACCAGGGCGACGATGCCCAGGACGATGGCCACGTACAACGCGAACCCGCCCAGCGCGACCGGCTTGTCGGTGAGCCTGTCCACCGAGTGCCCCTGGATGAAGGTCGAGAAATCCCAGATCGCGTGCAGGATCATGGTGACGATCAGGGTGCCGGAGATGCGACGGGTCACGTAGTAGGTCATGCCGACGGCGAACGCGAACACCACCTGCTGGGCCGTCTCCCTGGCCCCCTGACCGAAGAAGGCATTGGGCACGTGGAGCATGGCGAAGATCGCGCCGGAGAACACCCACACCCACCGCTCGTGCATCGAGCCACGTCCGCCGACGATGGCCAGGCCTCGGGTCAGGAGCTCCTCGGAGAAGCCCACCAACAGGGTCCCGATGGCCAGCCAGAGGACGTAAGTACCGACGCCGTCGATCTCGCCCTACTTGGTGGCGGCCAGGTTCAGGACCGCGCCGACGAGCAACAGCGCCGGGATGAGCCACATCCAGCCGCCGCCCACCTTGCGCGCCTCGTGGATCGCAGGCTTCCACCACCCGAGCACCGTGGTCACGACGACCAGGTGCACGGCCCCAAGGCCGACGGCCAGGACCACGCCCTTCTGGACGTTCTCGACCGTGTCACCCACCTCGTCGTACTTGAGGCCGGTGGCGACCCACACGCCGAAGACGATGGCCAGATAGCCGAGGATCGCCAGGATGGCGGAGAGTGCAGTGGGCTTGACGCGCATCGCGGACACCTTCTCGTATGCATGGCGAGGATGGGTGGATCGAAGAGGGCTGGTCGTGGTCCTCCGCCGGAACGTCGTGGCCTGGACCATGCCCGGTACTGACGATGCGGTGGCGGTCAGGCGTTCCTGACCCGGTGGACCTCCGCTCGGGCGAACTGCACCCGCTCGGTGTCGGCGCCGCCGTCCTTGGCGATCTGCTTCGCCAGGTCGCTGGCCGCGTGCAGGACGTGCTTCGCGTGCACGTGACTCTTGTGGCCCTTGTGCGCCTTCACGTAGGCCTTGCGATCCTTTCGGCTCCCGGCCAGGCCGCCGGTGGCATCCCAGAGACCGTGCAGCGCCACGGCGGCGACCGTGAGAAACAGGCCTCGCCCGATGCGCCGTGGTTCGTCGGGCCGGCCGATCAGGTAGATCAGCCCAGCGCAGAAGATGGCGCTGTACATCCAGTGCGAGGTCAGCCCCACCACCACGCGCATCATGCTCGTGCCGTAGGTGGACGCGACGGCGTCGAAGCCGAAGTCGCTGTACGCCGAGTTGATCCCGTAGATCATGTCCTCGAAGACCTGGAAGCCGAGACCGAGGAACGCGCCCACGATCAGGCCGTCGAAGGCGGTGCGGATCAGTCGCGGTGCGAGCACCAGCAACAGGACCAGCTCCGAGGCAGTCCCGAACCCGGGCACACCGTGATCGAGGTGAAGGCTCGAGGCGGCGGTGCTGACTTCTTCGGTTACCGGCCTCATCCGCGCCATGCCTCAACGAATGTGCGGACGTGGCTGGATCGGCCCGGAGGTCGGGTGAGGGACAGGGGCCCCGGTGGTCAGCCGCGCACGTCGGCTACCAGCACCACCGGTCCGCCCGCGCTGCTCTGCTGCTTCAATACGCGGCCGGCGCCGTCGTAGATCGAGGAGATGCCGTGCCCGGTCGAGCGCACGACGGGAACGCCGGCCATGACCGCAGTCCACACCGCGCCCTCATGGTGGAGTACCTCGAACCCGCCGAACCAGTCGTTCGACGGCGCCGCGAGGAGCGCGCCGGCCCGCCGCGCCGAGCGCGCGATGTCGGAGTAGTCGAGGTCGACGCAGATGGCCGTCGACAGCGCCGCTCCGATGGCCAGCCGGTGAGGGCCCACCTCCATCTTGGCCAGGCGGGGCGGCTCGCCCCCGCGGGCGGGGTGCTGCTTGTCGTAGTGCGCGACCACGCCGCTCCTGTCGATGACCACCAGCGTGTTCTTCGGGGTCGCCGCGTCGAAGAAGGGCGCGACGATCGCCACGTCGAGCGCTCGGGCCCAGGCCTCCACCCCCGCGCACCAGCGCGGCGGCCCTCCGGTCTCGGCAACGACGCTCACCTCGGGGAGCACGATCACTTTGGCGCCCTGACGCGCGGCCTCCTCGACGTGGGGCCGGTAGCGCGCCAGCGTTCCCTCCACGTCGCGGTACTCGGGCGACTGGGCGGGCCACAGCCCGGTGAGCTCTCCGTGCTCCGGTGGCTTGCCGTCGACGACCACCGCCGCGACGCGATGGGGGCTGCCTTGCCCGGCCCGGCGTGTGGCGCGCCTCAGGCTCGCCCAGCCGAACGCCAGCACCGCCACGACGAAGCTGGTCCCGGCCGCCGCCGCCCAGAGGTGGCCACACAGCGCCAGCGCCACCGACGTGCTTGCGGTCGCCAGCACAGCCGTCGTCATCAGATCGCCGCCCAGCCGAGCCGTGTGCACCACCGCCAGCCACGGCTGCTGGGTGCGCGCCAGGGGGTTGTTCACGAACCGCGGCGCGCCGAGGAGCCGCAGGGGGAGCACGGCGGCCACCATCGCCAGCGGGAACGCCACCACCAGCCACGGCCCGTTCGCCAGCCACGCCGCCAGGGCGGCGAACGCTCCCCAGCTCACGGCGCTCGTTGCGGCCGTCAAGGGAAGCAGGGGGCGCAGCGTTCGTGACCACACCCCGGAGGCGCTCACCAGCCCACCCACCAGCGCCGCCGCCAAGCCGGCCTCCTGGGGGGTCCGAAACAGCGCCAACAGCGCCAGGGGGAGAACGACGAACCAGCCGACGAGGGGCAGGATCGTCATCCCGTTCTTGGTCGTGGGCATCGTGCCTCCGATCAACGACTCGGAGGAAGCACCGAGCCGTACCGACAGGCCCGTCGGCTTTTACACACCTGTTGCATGCTGAACGTTGTGAACTGCGACACGGCCCTGGATGCCATCGATGAGCAGCTCGAGCAGCGATTCCCGCCGACCGCAGACCGCATGCTGCGGAGATGGACCGTCGAGTCGGGACCACCCACACGCTGATCGCGCAGCAGGTCCGGAAGGGCTCTATCCACAACGCGACGATCATCGTCACCCTCAACGCGGACGATGCCAGCACGCCTGTCGATGCCTCCTGCTGCACGACGTCGCGAGCAGGCACACAAGGCCTCCGTCAGCGGCCTCATCCGGCGGAATCTCGTCAAGGACATGAGCGAGCGCGCGAACTCACACCGGGCGAAGTCAGCCCCACGACGACAGAAGCCGAGCCCAACGGCTCGGCCTTGTCGTCGTCTCATTATCGTTGGTGGCGGGGGGAGTACGCGAAGCGGAATCGGCAAGCCCGCTGACATCCCGGAAGCCCTGTCATTGCTGGCTTGCATGGGGGTCCCCCGCGCGCCTGCACCCTCCCCCACCGCCGCGCCCCCTCGTCGATGCTCGACATAGACGACCGGCCCCCTCGCGACGACCCCTGAACCCGACAGCCCAGCTGGGTCTGTCGATCGACCTCCACCTGTGTCGCTGGCATGCACCAACCATGGCCGGCGGATGAGACACATCAGGCGACCTACCGACGCTCGCAACAACCCGGGTCCGAGATCGCGGGACAACTCCATGGCGCCGGGCTTGACCGCTTGGAATCGACGCATCGATCCTCCGACGGCGAACCTTCCGAATGGGTCGTGGTCGACGCATCTGTGCGCATGGCGCGACCCTGCGGTGACGCCACGCGAGTCGGTGGCCGCTCAGGACTTTTCGGCACCACGGGGCGCGGAAGCCAGTAGGTCGAGACCCAGCCGTCGTGAGAGGAGCCGGGCGGCGTGTTGTCCCTTGACACTGTTGCCTGCTGGATCGAGTGGCGGGGCGAAGGTCCCGAGGCCGCCCTTACCGGGCGAGACCGTGACGATGCCTCCGCCGATACCGCTCTTGGCCGGCAGACCGACGTTGTGCAGCCAGTCGCCGGACGTCTCGTACAGGCCGGCGGTGATCATCGCCGCCAGGACGAAGTGGCACACGTCCCGGCTCACCACTTGCTCGCCGGTCGCGGGGTTGAGGCCGCCGTCGGCCATCGTGGCGCCCATCAGGGCGAGGTCCCGCGCGGTGACGGCGACGCAGCTCTGTCGTGTGTACAGGTCGAGGGCGACGTCTGGGGCGCAGTTGAGGCGGCCACGGTCGACGAGGAGCCGGGCGAGCTCGCGGTTGTGGTGGTTGGTCGCCGACGCGGAGGCGTAGGTGTCCTCGTCAAGGACCAGCTCGTGTCCGGCGAAGCGGGAGAGGCCGCCGAGGATCGCGCGCCACTTGTCGGCGGCTGTCTCCCCCGGCACCAGGCTGGTCGTGGCGATCGCGCCGGGGTTGACCATGGGGTTGGTGCGCCCGTCTACGCTCCGCTCGACCGCCTCGATCGCGTTGAACGGCAGCCCGGTGGCGTTGGCCCCCACCCGGCGTCGAGCCTCGTCGGGGCCGATCGCCTCGCACACGAGGGCGTAGACGAAGGGCTTGGCGATGCTCATGACCGGGAAGCCCACGTCGGCGTCGCCGGTGGTGACGACCCGTCCGTCCACTCCGGCGAGGGCCATGCCGAACAGATCCCGTGGGGCACTCGCCAGGGCGGGGTAGACGTCGGAGACGTCACCGTCGTCGAGGTCGATGAGTTCGTGGTACGTCGCGGCCACCAGCTCCTGCACGTAATCCTCAGGCGGAAGATGACCAGTCGAGATGTACGGGGCCGGTCCACTCCCGTGTGGACCCGGCCCGCTCACACCGGCGCTCCCGGCCCCCATGGGATGCCGAGCAGGTACCACGCCGAGAAGAACAGCGTCCACACGATGATCAGCGCGACGAAGTAGGGGAGCATCAGGGCGATCACGGTCCCGATTCCCGAGTCCTTGTCGTAGCGTTTGGCGAACACGACGATGAGCGGGAAGTAGGCCATGATCGGCGTGACGATGTTCATCGGCGAGTCGGCCACCCGATAGGCGGCGAGCACGGTCTGGGGCGCGATGCCGAGGCGTAGGAACAGGGGGATGAAGATCGGCGCGAGCAGCGCCCACTTGGCGATGGCCTGCGGCATGATGATGCCGATCACGAGCGTGATCAGCATGGCGGCGAGGAGCAGCCAGATCCCACCGATGTTGGAGCGTTCGATGAGGTCGCCGAGCTTCACGGCTGCGATCTGGGGGATCTTGGAGTAGTTGAAGTACGCGATGAACTGGGCGATCAACAGGAAGAGGAACAGCAGGCCCGCGAGTCCCGCCCAGGACTTGGTGATGGCCTCGATGACCTCCGTGCTGGTCTTGAGGGTGCCGGCCCCACGCCCGTAGCCCAGGCCCGCCGCCAGGAACAGCAGCGAGATGATGACGATGAGGCTGTCCATCAGCGGCGAGGTGCCGATGAGGCTCCCGGTGACCGGGTTCCGCAGGGGGGCGCCGGGCGGCACCGAGAGCGCCAGGACCACACCGACGGCGAGGAGAAAGCCGATGCCCGCCCCGCGCAGCCCTCTCGAGTCCCGCTCCGGCGTGACCCCTTCGAAGGTGTCCGGCTGGTCGCGTAGTTCGTCGCCCGACGGCGCAAGCGATGGGTCGTAGGCGCCGAGCCGCGGCTCGACCAGCCGGGTGCTCACCAGCGCCAGCAGGATCGTCAGCACGATCGTCGAGCCGATGGCGAAGTAGAGGTTGGCGGTGATGTCGATCGAGCGAGCCGGGTCCACGAGATGGATGGACTCGTTGGTGATCTCGGTGAGCACGGCATCGGTCGGCGTGATCAGGAAGTTGACACCGAAGCCACCGGCGACGCCGGCGAAGGCCGCCGCCATGCCGGCAAGCGGGTTGCGGCCGACGCTCTTGAACGCCGCCGCGCCCAGCGGGATGAGCACGAGGTAGCCGGCATCAGACGCGATGCTCGAGATGATGCCGAGCAGCACGATGATGTAGGTGAGCGTGCCCACCGAGGACACGGCGACCAGTTTCCGGATCAGCGACGAGATCAGCCCCGACACCTCCGACACTCCGACACCGATCATCACGATGAGGATGATCCCCATCGCCGTGAACCCCATGAAGTTGTGCACGAACGAGGTGAAAAGGAAACGGATGCCCTCGCCCGAGAGCAGGCTCTGGACCTTGGCGGTCTCGGTCACCGGCTTGTAGGAGGAGGCGTCCGATTGCTCGGGAGGCATCGCTTCGCCCGGCAGCATCGAGCCACCGACGCCGACCTCCTCGACGGTCTGAGGCGGGGGCTTGACCACCTCGTAGGTGGCGCTCCAGCCCGTCCAGGCCAGCACAGAGGACAGGACGATCAGGCCCGCGCACAGACCGAGGAACAGCACGGCGGGGTGCGGCACCTTGTTGCCGACCCGCTCGATGAAGCCCAGGATCCGCTGGAGCCTCCCGCTCTTGGATGCCTCTGCCGGTAGGGCCGCGGCGGTCATGCCCCATCCCCGGCCGGCGCCAGCCTCCCGAACAGGTCGGCCATGGCCAGCGTCGCCTTCTCGAACTCGTCCAGCAGCACCCGCTCGTTCGGCCCGTGGATGTTGGCGAAGCCGTCGGTCGCGCCGACCAACAAGATGTCCGCGGTGGGCACGGCCCGGTTCAACGCGTTCACCAGAGGGATCGACCCGCCGCTTCCAACCGTGACGGTCTCGGCACCCCACGCGGCCGACCACGCCGCCTTGGCCGCCTCGTAGGTGGTGCTCCCGGTGCGCGCTGCATACCCCTGCCCGGTCTCGGTGCCCACCGCCCGGACCCGCACCCCGAAGGGCATCGCCTTGTTCAGGTGGTCGACGACGGCGGCCTGCGCCTCGGCGGCGTCCTGCTCGGGATGCACGCGCACGTTCAGCTTCGCCCGCGCATAGGGCGAGACCGCGTTCAAAGCGCCGGTCACACTCGGCACGTCGATGCCGATCACCGTGATGGCCGGCCCGGACCAGACGCGTGAACCCAGCGAGCCGGTACCGATGAGCGGCTGTCCCTCCTCGACCTCCGCCAAGGCCCGGAACTCTTCGTCGCTACTGCCACCGGCGGTCCATTCCTCGCGGCGCAGGCCCCGCACCGCAACATCGCCGTGGTCGTCGTGCAACGTGCTCAGAGCCCGGATGAGCGCGAGGAGGGCATCGGGCGCGGCGCCGCCGTACTGCCCGCTGTGCTTGGCCGACGCCAGCGTCCGTACCTCGACGACCACGTTCGCCATGCCCCGCAGCGCCACCGTGAGCGTCGGCACACCGGGACGAACGCTGCCCATGTCGGCGATCAGCATCACGTCAGCGTCGAACTGCTCAGGATGATCCGGCGGGTAGGTCGTCAGCGCGCCGCCGCCCACCTCCTCCTGTCCCTCGATCACGAGCTTGATCCCCACCGGAGGCCGGCCCTCCCACGCACGCAGCGCGCCGGCCAGCGCCACGATGTTGGACTTGGTATCCGCGGCGCCGCGCCCGTACATGGCGCCGTCGCTGATCACGGGCTCGAACGGCTTCGTGCGCCAGAGCGACTCGTCACCGGCCGGGACGACGTCGTAGTGGCTGTAGAGCAGCACGGTCGGCGCGCCGGGAGGCGCCTCGATGCCGCCAGTCACGATCGGCGCCGTGTCCGGCAGCTCGATCGAGGAGAAGTCGGTGCACCCGGCGTCGCGGAACAGCGACAGGACCCTCTCATGGGCGCGCCGCAGCTCGGGCCGGGTGTGTTCCGGATAGCCCACTTCCGAGACGGAGGGAATGGCCACGAGCTCGCCCAGGTCCTCCGTGAGCTGCGGCATGAGCCCGCGGACCCGACGCCCGAGGTCGTTCGCCTCGGGTCGATCAGCACCTGTGCCGACGCGGCCTTGTGAATCGGTCGACTTCAAGGTCATCCCCCATTGGTACTTTCACTTCTCGAGCAGGAACACCCTCGAAAGGGAACGATAGGTTGGTACGGGCACCTCGTGCGTGGCCCAGGTGCTCGTTCCGGAACACGATGGGCACCAACATGCGGTGCTCGCCGACAGCGGCGAGTGCCGCGCCAAGTCCTTATCCGTTTCGCGTCATAGCGACGTCAACAGCCGCCACCGACTACGAGCCATCGGCAGAAGCCGATTCGGCTTCCTTGGCCGCAGCCTTCAAGTCGTTGGCGGTCACGTCGTCGACGGCCGACTGGACGATCCGGTCCGCTTTGTCGAGCGCTTTCTGGATCTCGACCGCCCCCGGGTCCGATACCAACGCCAAGATGCCTGAGTGACCCGGTGGAATCGCATCCTGCAATTCCTCTTCGAGCTGCTTGCGATGATGCACTTCGCGCGCCTTGCCGGTCGCGGCTCCGCCGGCACCCAACACGATCGCGCTCCCAAGGATCGACGGAGGGAAGAACACGCCAAGCACCACCCCGCCGAGGAGTCCCCACTTCAGCCCCGACCTGGTGCTGTGATCGGTGGTCTTCTGCACGCTCAGGGTCCCGTCGTCGCCACGCGTGACGACGATCACTCCCTCGATCTCCAACGTACGGCCGTCTTCGATCTGCTTCAGGGCCTCGTAGGCTTCCATGGCCGTCTCAGTGTCACTGAAGTCTGCCGCGAACAGCGTGTAGGCGCCGTCGCTCACCACAGCACCCACTGCCTCGGCCTCTACCGGGTCGGTGCTCGCGGTTTCATCTGACATCTCTGCCCCCCCTGCCTCGATGGATCTCGCCTCACAATGTAGGAAGAGTCGAGGCCCTCCCGCCCCCTCAGCGCGATGAACGGTAGGTGAAGAACGGGTAAACAGGAGGAGTACGCGGCCCATGGTGCGCGAGCAGCCGCGACTGGAGCGCCTGGCCAGGGCACCACAGGGGGCTCGTCGAACAGGAAGCCGATGGTCGCTGGGCCGCTCGGCGCGCAGCAGCGGCCCCCCCCCGGCCGGGTGCGCTTGCGCTCGCAGGGGGCGGGCCGCCGCAGACCCTCGTCCCACCACCGGCGGTTCACCAGCCCGTCGATCCCACCCAGCCACACCGCGCCATGCCGTCTGATCGCCCGACGCGGACCCCGGACGCGACGAAACCCCCGGAGGTCCGAGGGTTTCGAAGGGTCGATGGTGGCGGGGGCAGGATTTGAACCTGCGACCTTCGGGTTATGAGTCCGCAGATCGCTCGTTCAGCCCGTCACGTTCAGTACCAGATCGTGCCCTCTTGCTGGGCCTTCTCGGGTCATCGTAACCCGGCTGTCCTGTCCCGTATACCCCTGTACCGGGCCGCACAGTACAAGGAACAGTAGAAGCGCCAGGGGCTGCGCTCGGGGTTCCAGCGGGACGACGGGCGGGGCATCAGCGCCCCGCCGCCGGCCATCGAAGCTCCGCAGCAGGACAGCACGAGGACGCCGGTGAGATCGACCTTCGGGTTCGAGCATCATTGGCGATCGCGACCCGAGCTCGGGACGTCACGTGACCTGGACGGCGTCCTTCAGCCTGGCTGGGACCTTCTCGGGGAACGACACCACGAGGTGCCGGTCCAGAGCGGTTGCGACGCGAGCGAGGGTGTCGATCCGGTTGCGCGCCCCTCCGCCCTCCTCCATCCGGGAGATCACCGACTGGGTGGTGCCCATTCGCTCTGCCAGCTCGCGCTGGCTGAGCCCGGCTCCGGTGCGCAGGTCATAGATGAGCTGCCCGAGCGCGAGGTCCTGCTCGACTCCTGCCCGGGTCTCGGCGTCAGGGCCGGGGCGCTTGTTCCTCACGTCGTCCCAGCGGGAGTAGTTGGCCATGGTCGTCTCCTTCACGGGTTCCGCTCGGCGCAGCTCTCAGCGACCTTGCGGGCTCTGGCGATCTCGGTGCGTTCGTTGTTGCGTTGCTTGCGGAACGTGGTCAGCAGGATGATGCGCCCGTCCTTGGTGAATCGGTAGGTGATCCGCCGAGCGGTTGGCCCGAGGCTGAATCGCAGCTCGAAGAGCCCATCGCCGAGTCCCCTCGACAGCGGCATCCGTGCCGAGGACCCGAGGCCGATGAGTCGGTCGATCACCACCACGGTCCGGTCCCACTCGGCGTCGTCGAGCGAATCCATCCATTCGACGACCTCGTCGTGCAGCTCAAGTTCAGCCACATGGACCACTATCGCACTCTTGCGATGATCGCACAAGAGCGATCATGGCGGTGGTGACGCGTCCACACCCGGCGAGAGCGTTCCAGATCGGGTGTGGAGCCACGGCTCGAGGGCTTTCCGGAGGGTGGAGAAGCGGATGCGCTCCTGTTCGAGTCGCACCGAGCGGCCGAAGCGATCCTCGATCAAGTCGCTGTACAGCTCGGCTTCGTCGGGGGTGAGTCCTTCCAGCGCGGCGTCGGTGGGGTTGGGTTCGACGGCGAACTGTTCACGGTGCGCGAGCAATGTGGAGCGGTTCATGAGGATGGAGCGGACTGTCGGCACCCGCTCTCGCAGCCGGGACAGGATGGCGAATCCGTGCGTGTCGAGATCGCCCCAGTAGACGACATCTCGCTGCGCCAGCCACGGCACTCCCTCCAACACGGTGACGCCGAAGCCACCGCCGAAGACGACGATGGCGTCGGGGACTTCGGGGAACGCCAGGTAGGTGGCCAGGTTCTCGACGATGAACACGGTGGTGATCGGCAGTTCGAGTCGGGCCAGTTCGTCGACTCGCAGTTCGAGTTCGGTGACGACCTCGGGCAGTTGGGGCACGGGTGTCAGGAGGCGGAGTCGTGCGTAGGTGGGTCGTGCCCGGAACCCGTAGCGGCCGGCGAAGGTGGCGCTCGTCGGGTCGATCTGCTCCGCCGGCAGGAGCTGATCGAGGAGTTGGCGCAGGATCTTTCGATGTCGCTCGACGAACTTGGTGTCGATACCGGGGGCGTCGAGGTGCCGCAGGTCGAGATCGGAGAGGTCGTTCTCGACGATCCACCGGGCAGTCGTCAGGATGTGTTCCCACACGCGGTCGTGTCCGATCGCTTCGATCGGGTGGTTGGACACCCAGTCGACGAGGTCGGGTTCGGCGTTTCGGGTGTACTCGAGGATCCGGTCGAGCTGTTCGACGTCGCGAGTGGTGCCGACAACGGCGCAGAGTTGGTCGAGCGTGTCGATCTGCACCCGGACGGGGACGGGGTTGTCACCGAGGGCACGGCTGCGCCGTATCTGGCGTTCGACGACGAAGAGTTGACGGTTCGTCCCGGTCCGGTTGGCCGCATCGAAGCGTTCGATCCAGCGAAGTGATTGGTCGAGGCGATCGACGAGGTCGGCGGCCTTCGGGGATCGAACCGGCAGGCGGATCGGGGTGAAGGGTTCGCCGTGTGCGTAGGCGCCGAGGTAGACCCCGCGAGCCCATCGACCACGGAGTTTGGCGATGAGTTCGTCGACCGTGGTCCAGCCGGTGGTCGTCACGACGGTCAGCTGTCGGGAGGGTCGGCGAGGGGCGCGGCCGCGCTGCCCGATGACCGAGCGCGTCGCAGCGCGTCGGCTCGACCTCGGCGGTGCTCTTCGATGGTGAGGCGCTGGAGCATCGAGTGGTCGCCGTTGGGGTTCTGCACGAAGCCGACGCACGACACGTGCGGTTCGATGACGTGGATCTTCTGGAGCGGCGTGACGATGAGGAGTTGCAGCCCGAGCGCGGTGAACAGGCCGAGGGCGTAGCGGGTGGAGTCGTCGGACCCACGACCGAATGCCTCGTCGATGACCACGAACCGGAACGAGCGTCCTGCGTCGTCGGGGCGGTCGAGCTTGAACTGGTATGCGAGTGACGCGGCAAGGATCGTGTACGCAAGTTTCTCCTTCTGCCCGCCCGACTTGCCTGATGAATCCGAGTAGCTCTCGTGCTCCACTTCGGTGTCGCGCCAGCGCTCTGAGGCCGAGAACACGAACCACTGGCGCACATCGGTGACCCGCCGGGTCCAGGCGCGGTCCTGGTCGGTGCTGCCCTCTCGACCCTTGAAGCGGTCGATGATCGCCTTGACCTGGGTGAACCGGTGCTCGGAGTACTGGTCGTCCTCAGCGCCCTGGGTGATGTTGCTGGTACAGGCCCGCAGGTCTTCCTGGAACTGACGAACCTCGGTATTGGGGGTCGCTTCGGGTACGAGGCGGATGTAGCGACCGGGGTTGTAATCTATGGCCTGCAAAGAGTCGTTGATGCGCTGGACCCGCTGACGGATCGTGTTGGCTTGGCTCTGGAGGCCGGCCGACAGCCCAGCGATCTCGTTGATCGTGTTCTCCTTGAGGGACCGCCGGAACTCCTCCTCGAAGCGTGGAAGGTCATCGGTCGCGACCCGGTCGCGCAGCTTTCGGTACTCAGCGCCCGACGCGATGTTGTCATCGAGCTCGGCGGACTCCTGGGCGAAGCTGAGGCGGAACTCGCGCATTGCCTTCACGGCGCGCAACGCCACCGCCTGTTGGCGGTCAGCGAGTGTCGTGCGCTTCGAGGCGAGTGCGTCTCGCGTGGCGTCCTGCGCTTGAGCGATTCGCGTGAGATCAGTGAGGTCGGGCTGCGCATCCGTGGGGATCGAGCACTCGATGTCGTCATACATCTCGCGTGCAGCGACGAGCTTGTCGATGTCGGCGAGGAGCTGCCCGACGGCATGCTGCTGGCGCTGCACATCCTCGTGACGGCTGTCGATGCCGCCGAGCTGCTTGTGCAGTCGAGTGCGTCGCGCCTCGACTTCCTCGCACCCGCCGGTGGTCTTGTCGAGCTCGGCGGTGAGCGCTTGCAAGGCATCCGATGACGAGCGCAGGTGCTGCGCCTCGTCTTCGAGCTGGCGGATGCGCTCGGTGGTGGACATCCAGTCGAGTTCCTCCCAGCGGTCTCGCTCGCGGAGAAGACGGAGATCGCCGAGGTGCTGGTTGATGACCCTGCGGCGGTCCTTCGGTGTATCGAGCTCCCGTTTGGCGTCCGCGATCTCGTGTTGGACCCGGGAGGCGTCGCTGAGCAGCGCGTCGATCTTCTGCTCGTTGGTCCAGCCGAGGACGAAGTCGCGGCGGTCGTCGATGCGACGACGATCGTCCTTCTCGTGGCGGTCGCGACTCTTGACCTGCCCTTGGCGGGTGATGGCCTTGTGGAAGCTCTGGAACTGGGTCACTGACTCAACGCATACGTGGTCGGCGCGGTGCGCCAGCTCGTTGTGCAGCCAGGGGCCGAAGGTGGAGTCGGGTTTGACGTCGATCATGTCGATCAGCAGCGGGTGCGTGGTCGGGCGTTCGGGGGGCTGGCTCTGGCTGATCCGGGTGGGCACTCGGAAGTAGACGAGGCGCGTGCCGAGGTGTCGGTTGTTGATCCACTCGGCCACCGCGGCGTAGTGGTCGTTGGGGACGAGGAGCGACAGAGCGAAGGTGCGCAGGACCCGCTCGGCAGCGCCTTCCCACTCGGTGGCGTCGTCTCGCACTTGGAGCAGCTCGCCCACGAAAGGAAGGTCATCGCCGTTGATGGACAGGTCGCTGCAGAGCTCGTCGCGCAGGGCAAGGCTCTGTCGGGGCAGGTTGCTCTGGCGGGATTCGAGGCTGCGTAGTTCGGCGTTGAGCGTCGCTGCTTCTTCTTCGAGCCGAGCGAGGTTCGAGCCGAGCTCGATGACTCGGCTGTCGAGGTTCGCCAGTTCGTCGTCCAGTTCGGCGCCGCGAGCATCGAGTTGGGCGCGTGTGGCGAGGAAGTGCTTGTGGTCATAGACATCGTCGAGCCCGACCGCGATGAGCCGCGTGTTGTAGGTCTCGAGTGCGGCGCGTCTGAGGGGCAGGTCCTCACCGAGGCGGTGAAGGTCGGCGTCGATGGTGGCCAGCCTGTCGCCACCGTTGCGGGCGATGTCCAGCCGGAGTTGTTGCTCGTGTTCATGGTGGTCCGCGATCGTCTGGTCGGCTCGAGTGATCTCCTCGGAGAGTCGGGCCTGTTCTGATGCCAGCCGTTCGACCTCGGCGGCAAGCAGGTCCTGGAGACGCTCGCCGAAGAAGTAGCGGAGACTGCTGCTCTGACGATCGAGGTTCGTGACGGAGGCGGCAAGGCCATCGTGCTCGTCGAGGTGCGACACGAGCGGGTCGAGCAGGTCGAGCTGATGCCGAGCGCGCACCACGGCGTCGTGTGCCTTGGTGAGGTCGTCGAAGTGGGTGATGAGCGACTGGACGCGGGCCGACATGTCGAACGGTTCGAGCATGTGGGAACGAACGAAGTCGTTGAGGTTATCGACTGCCTTCATCGACACGGTCTGGTGGAACAGGTCGAGCGCCTGCTCGGATTCGATGCCGAGCCGACGGCGGAACGCGCGCCCGTACTCCGGGAAGTGGTCGTGGACCTCGACACCCTGGTCACGCAGCCGGGCTCGCAGCTCGCGCAGCGAGTCGCCTGGCTCGGCGAAGTGCTTCTTGATGCACAGGTCAGCGTCGGCAACTGCGAAGAACCGTTCGGGTTGACCGCCGTCCTCGCGGGCGCGGAACACCTGGGCGAGGGTGACCGATGGGGCGCTGGTGCTGCTGCCGAACACGGCAAGCAGAACCGAGTACTGCCCGGGGCCGCGCAGCCCGACGGGTCGGGTCCCGCCCGTCTCCTCGTTGTGCTCGGACTTGTAGTGCCCGAGCACGTAGGAGCGAAGGTCACGCTCGCGGGTGTCGGCCCCGGCGGCCTTGTTGTACGAGATGCGGTTGGCCGGCAGGAGCAACGTGGTGACGGCGTCGACGAGGGTGGACTTACCCGATCCGATGTCGCCCGTGAGCAGAGCGTTGCGGCCGTCGACTTCGAAGGTCCAGACAGCGTCGTGGAAGGTGCCCCAGTTGTAGACCTCGAGACGGTGCAGCCGGCACCCCGGACCTGCAAGATCACCTCCCTGGCTCTCCGATGCCCCCGCGAAGAGATCGAGCTCAGGTTGCATTCTCAGCTCCTGTCGCATCGGGGACGGCGCCGGTATCGGGAGCAGCGCTGTTCGCCATGTCATCGCCGGTGTCGACGTCGCCCCCGAGACTGGTGTCGGCCTCAGCTCCGACAACGTCGTCAAGGTAGGCCCGGAGACGCTGGTCGAACTCGCCGAGCCACTGAGCATCGACGAAGGCGCGAATGATGCGGCTCACCTCGTACTGATCGTTGCTGCCGCGCAGACGGTGAAGGAAGCCGAGCTCCTCGATTCGCTTGATGTGGCGGTCGATTTCGCGACCGAACTTGACGTCGTCCTGGTTGGCGGGCGTGTAGACGCGGACGAGGTCGAGGATCTGGTCGCGGCTCAAGATGAGCCGCACCTCGGAGCTGGACGTGTCGAACTCGAGGAGCTGCTTGCGCAGCAGAGCGATGAGCAAGCTCGTGGCGAACGACAGGGTGTGACGAGCGATGAGACGTGGGTACTCGATGTCGCTCTCGCCGTCGCGCAGGCTGCGGAGAAACGCGTAGCCGTCGGTCTCGTCGACTTCGAGGCGGAGTCCGAGGACGGCGACGTGATCTGCCACCCGCCGCCGTTGCTGGGTGAGCGGTTCCCACAACTTCTCGTGGCTGTCCCGATAGATGGGGCCCTTGAAGAGTTGGATGACGAGGAGCGACAGGTCATCAGGTCGGTTCGAGCCGAGAGTGCCGTCGCTGGTCATGCTCACTGGTCGCCTTCTCCCCTGCTGAAGGTGACGACCGGGATGTCGGCGACGCGCTCGAGGCCGTCGTCCGAGTCCTCGGGACCGCCCTCAAGTGGCTCCGAAACCGGGGAGACGTCAGCACTCCGCGCCAGATCCGCCTGAGCGGCAGCCCACGCCACCCGGGACCTGGCATCGTCGTCAAAGGTGACACGGAGGCCCGGCTCGTCCAGGGAGAGGTAGCCCACAAGTTCGGCCAGGCCCTGTTCGAGGGGATTGCCGGCGATCACGTCATCGAGTCGGACGGCGTCTCGAGGACCGAGCTGTTCAAGGACGGTGCGCAGCAGTACGTCGCGGTCGACGTGAAGCTGTTCGAACAGCGAGGCGTGGTCGAGGTCACCCACGCCGACGTCGAGCGGGGTCGATTCGAGTCCGGTCGTGCGGGTACGCCGGTAGAGGGGGCGTTCGATTGGCAGGACGACGGGCACGGCGGTGGCGTCGAGCCCCATGGTGATCGGGGCGTCGGGCTCGTCGCGCAGCTGCAGCGCCTGCTTCTCGACCGAGTGGATGAGGTCGAACACGCGGCGGTTCTCCATCCAGACCTTGTCGTCGAGGAAGCGGCGGAGCTGCTCTGAGAGGCGACGAACGGTGGCCTGGGTGCGTTCGCTGGCGTCGATCCAGTCGTAGTGCACCCGAGCGAGGCGGGGATCGAGGTCGGGGATGGTGTCGATCTCGTGGAGGCGGTCGAGCAGGTCAGACAGCTCGGACTGGCGTTCGGAGGAGAGGAGCAAGTCGTAGAAGGCTCGGAAGCTCCGCCCTTGATCGGATTCGGTAATGCCGCTGCGGTTGGAGAACAGGTCGTCGAGGAGCTCTCCTTTGGAGCCTTCCCACAGCGCGATCTGCTCGCGCAGGCCACGGTCGAGGTCGCGGAAGTTCTCCTCGACCTGACGGAAGTCGGCGAGGAGTTCGCGGGCGGTGCGACCGAACTGCTGGTAGCGGTCGCGTTGGGTGACCGGATCGGCCAGGGGGATATTGCCGGCTTCGAGGCGGTCGATCTCGGCGTCGATGGCGGCACGGCGGCGTTGAAGATCAGCAAGCCGCGCCGCGGGGTTGTCATCTGCGCCGAACACCATCTGACGGAGCAGCTCGAAGATGGTCGTGAGCCGGGATTCGGTACCGATGAACGTGCGAGCTTGGAGGTCGTCGACCCAAGCCAGCGCCTTCTCGACCGCCGGCGACAGGTCGTAGTGAGGCTCGTCGGAGTCGGGCGGGTAGAACCGCCGGAGCCAGCGCTTCTCGGGCCCGGACCACTCGTCGAGGTAGTGCTTGGCTGGCCGAGGGAATCTCGGCGCCCCGTCGTCATCAGCCAAACGCTCGTTGAGGGCATAGAGCTCGTCGTCCAACTCGTTGACAAGGATGGTAGTGGGGAGATTGCTGGCGTTCCTATCAACGAAGACCCGGCCGAGGAAGCTGAGCACCAGCGCGGCATTGCGAGACGACACCAGGACCCACGCCGCGTGGCGGTTCCTCAATTGCTCGATCTCGTCGTAGTCCATCACCCACCCGTCCCGACCAAAGCCGCTCGTGCTCGCAAGCGTATGCCGCACCTGTGACAGCAAGGAGCGCCGCAGGGGGTTTCGCGAGGACGTGGAGTCAGCTTGACGGCCCGACACGCTCACGCGAGATCCCTCTTCGGGCCGGTCACCCGGTCACAGGGCATCGCTGGCGTGGCTGCAGGAGCTCCTGCTACCGACTCCGCTACCGAAACCCGATGACGAGGAGATCAAGGTGGCGTACGTGACCGAGAAGCGAGGCGTGTTCTACGCGGTGATCTACGAAGGCCGGAACCCCGTGATGGGTCGTGAGCGCCGACGCTGGTACCGCTGCGATGACCGATCTGCCGCCGAGCAGCTCGCGATCGACCTGACCGAGCGGCGTGCTCGGCAGCGTCACACTGGCTCGTCGCTGACCGTCGCCGAGTACCTCGTCGGCCAATGGCTCCCTGCGAAAGAGGCGTCGCTCGCACCGACGACGCACGCGCGCTACGTCACCTCGGTCGAGCACTACCTGCTCCCCCATCTCGGCGACACGCCACTGCGTCGGCTCCGGACCGAGCACTTCGAGGCGCTCTATCGGCGTCTCCTCATCGTCGGCAGCCGGCGCGGCGGGCCGCTCGCGGCGAAGACCATCACGAACCTCCACCAGATCGTCAGGTCATCGCTCAACGACGCCGTCGAGCGAGGGCCTCTGTCGTCGAACCCGTCGGAGGGCGCGCACGTCCCGGACCCCCGCAAGCGCCCATCGACTCGACGCCGTGCCCGCTCGTGGACCGCCACCGAACTCGGCGACTTCCTGACCGACACAGCCACCAACCGCCATTCGATGCTGTTCCGCCTGGCCGCCGCGACCGGGATGCGGCGCGGCGAGGTACTCGGCCTGCGCTGGGAGGACGTCCACTTCGACACCGGGCGAATCGAAGTGACCCAGGCCCTCACCTCAGTCGGCTACCGCCTCGATTTCTCACGACTCAAGACCCGTACCAGCCGGCGCAACATCACCGTCGATGCCGACACGATGGACCTGTTGGCCCGATGGCGGCGGGATCAGACCGCCGAACTCGCAGGGGCCGGTGTCGCCAACGTGCACGGACTCGTGTTCGTCCGCCCGGACGGCCAGCCGCTCCATCCTCACAGCGTGTCGCAGGCGTTCGATCGTGCGCAGCGGCCACTCGACGTGTCACCGATCCGGTTCCACGACCTACGCCACACCCACGCCAGCCTGCTGCTGCGCGACCGGGTCCCGATCAAGGTCGTCTCCGAACGACTCGGCCATTCCAACCCGGCGTTCACAATGACGACCTACCAGCACGTCCTTCCCGGAATGCAGGACGACGCCGCTGCCGCATTCGTACAACTCCTCGCGAGCCATTCAAGAGAACGCGACAGGGCAGCGGTCGCCGCATAGACGGTAGGCGTCGGTAGACACCCGGTAGCGGCCGAAAACGCTCACAAGACCCCCAAACTCTCGGAGGCCTTGCGAACACTGCATTCTCGTTGGTGGCGGGGGCAGGATTTGAACCTGCGACCTTCGGGTTATGAGCCCGACGAGCTACCAGACTGCTCCACCCCGCGGCGTGAGAGTCAACCTACCAGGAGGGGCACTGCCCGCCAACTCGCCCGCCGCGGGCCGAAGGTGCCCGATCACCCCAGTCCCAAGCGCTCGAGGTGCTCGATCGGCGCCTCGACGTCGGCCAACGCATGGCGCAACAACTCGACGTAGTCCGCTTCGCGAGCCGATCCGATCAGGTCCTCCACCTCGTCCTCGTCGTCGCGCCCGTACAGGTGACTGGCCCCGCGGCCGCCGGCGCCGAACAAGAGCATCGGGTAGGCGGCGACATCCTCCGCACTGAACGGCTGGCGGATCACCGGCACCGTCGAGCCGGGCATCTGGTCGAGCCAGGCGCGGTCGTCGGGCCGAGGCAGCTGCACGTTGGGAAGGGCGTGCACCGGCATCGTCGACCAGCGGTTCGACCACATCGACAACGGGCCCGGCCCTTCCACCGGCCCGCGCACGTACTTGCCGGCGGCGTCGAGCACGTTCACCTCGCGTCCGAAGTAGCCCTGCAGCACGTAGTCGCGCACCTCGTCGGCCCAGCCCTCGATCACGGGCCGCAGCGACACACCGTGGGTGCGGTGATCGACCTGCACCCCGAAGACGTCGCACAGCGTGGCATGCACGTCGACCGTGGTCGTGAGCGCGGCCCGCTCCCCCGGCGCCACCCCGGGCCAGGCCACGAGCATCGGGATGTGGCCCATCACGTTGTAGATAGGCAGGCCCGGCTTTCCGAACGCGCCGCCACGCTCGCCCAGGTAGTGCCCGTGGTCGGTGAGCAGCACGAAGGCGGTGTCGTCCCAGAGCGAATGGCGATCGAGCGCGTCGAGCACCCGCCCCAACCAGTGGTCGATCATCGACAGCTTGGCGCCGTAGTTGGCCCGCACCTGCGCGGCCTGCGCCGAGGTCAGCACCCCCTTGCTCACGGCATCGGTCGAGTAGGGAGGCCAGATCACCAGCTCGGCGTCGCGCTGGTCGTGATAGCGGTAGGTCCACGGCTCGGGCGTGTCGAACGGCTCGTGCGGATCGAACTCGTCGACGAAGAGCAAGAAGCGCTCGTGGGCGCCGGCGTTGTCGTCGATCCACTGCGCGGCCGCGGCCATCGTGCGCGGGCCGGGGAACTCCTCCTCGGTGCGGAACCAGGTGCGCGAGTCGTCGTAAGCGTGTCTCACCTGGCCCGTCGCCGCAGGCAGTGCCGGCGTACCGATCCACGACGGATCGGGGCGCAGCTTCCACGGGTCGCCCTCGTGGCCCCGCACGTAGTCCCACGCGCCGAAGTCGCAGTGGTAATTCTCGCCGCCGTGCTCGAACAGGTGCGGATGGTCGGAGATGAGCTGGGTCGCGACGCCGACCATGCGCAGCTCATGGGTGATCGCCGTCTCCCACAACTCGATCGAGCCCCACGGCTTCCACAAGAAGTCCCACGCGCCGCACAAGAGATCATGGCGCGCCGGCATGCACGGCAACGACGCCGACTGATGGTTGGTGAACTGCAGCGACCGCGCCGCCAAGCGGTCGAGGTTCGGCGTGTCGAACTCATCGCTGCCGTAGCAGCCGAGCAAGTGACGGTTGAGCGAGTCGAGCAGTACGACGACCACGTTTCGGGGTCCCGATCCCGGCTCGTAGGGCACGACCTCAGGCAGGGCGAACTGATCAGCGGCGGTCACGGGCGCCACGATACGGCCCACTCCCCCGCGTGGTCGGCCGAGCCGGGGTCCCGAGCGCGTGGCGACCGCTGCACCTACGCTGCGCGCATGGAACAGATCGACCTCCTCGCCACCGCCACCACCGAGTTCGCCCGCCGAATCGCCGCCATCGGCGACGACCAGTGGGACCTGCCCACCCCGTGCGAGGGCTGGACCGTCACCCAGCTCGTCAGCCACTTGGTCGGCGGCAACCGCATGGCCGTGATGATGCTGGAGGGCGCGAGTCGCGACGAGGCCCTGGCAATGCTCGCCGGCCTCCCCCTCGGCGACGACCCGCTCACGACGTTCACCCAGGGTGCCGAGCAGCAACTGGCCGCGTTCCGCGAGGAGGGCGCCCTCGAGCGGATCTGCCACCACCCCGCGGGAGACTTCCCCGGCGAGGTGGTCCTCGGCTTCCGCATCGGCGACCTGTCGCTGCACGCCTGGGACCTGGCTCGCGCCGTCGGAGCCGACGAGATTCTCCCCGACGAACTGGTTGCCGCGGTGTGGGAGAACATGCAGCCGATGGTCCCGATCATCGCCGAGATCGGCATCTTCGGCTCCGGCCCGAGCGGCACCGTCGCCGAGGACGAGGACCTGCAGCTGCGCCTCCTCGATCTCACCGGTCGCCGACCGTAGCCCACCGCACCCGAACCGACGCGGGGTCGCCTCACCGGTCCGGATCCGCCCCCCAACTATGCTCGGGGACCGGCCGGGCGGCTCCTCCGCCCCTCGACGCGAGGACGACGCGACACGTGAAGCAGCGGGCGAGCCAGATCCTCATCCGAGCCAAGGAGACCGTTCCCGAGGGCACCGGCGCCGTCGGGGCCGGACTCATCGTGTCGGCGATCACCGCCTACGTCTTCGTCATCATCTCGCTCAACGCACTCACCGGCGGATCGAAGTCGGCGTTCTCGGCCTTCTGGGCCCTGCTCTTCGTCGCCGGCCCCGGCTTCTACCTGCCCATGGAGCAAGAGGTCGGACGGGCCCTCGCCCATCGGCGGGCCCAGGGCATCGGCGGCGGCCCGCTCGTCGTGCGGGCGGCCAAGCTCGGGGGTGCCATCACCGCCGTCCTGGTCGTCGCCTCGCTCGCCCTCACGCCGGTGCTCATGAACAGCCTGTACCACGGCGACGCGCTGTTCGCGGTGGCTCTCGCGATCGGCCTGGTCTCGTTCTTCGTGCTGCACCTGGTACGCGGCACCCTTGCCGGCCAGGGTCGGTTCCGCGCTTATGGCGAGATGCTCGCCGCCGACGGCATCATCCGGCTCATCGCCGCGCTCGTGCTCGTGGCCGCCGGCGTGCACCTAGCTGGGGCCTACGCGCTGTGCCTCGCGCTGGCCCCGTTCCTGGCGGTCGCGGTTGCACTGCGGGGCCAGCGGGGTCTGCTGCAACCCGGACCCGACGCGCCCTACACCGAGCTGTCGGTCAACCTCGGTTGGCTGCTCGCCGGGTCGGTGCTCATGCAGTCCCTCGCCTATGCACCGCTGCTCGGCATCAACATCCTGGCCAAGCCCGACCAGGAAGACATCACCGCCTCCTTCGCTTCGGCGTTCTTCGTCGCTCGGGTGCCGGTGCTCGCGTTCCAGGCGGTTCAGGGCACGCTCCTCCCCAAGCTGGCGGGTCTCATCGGCGCCGGTCGCCACGACGAGTTCCGCGCCGGGTTCCGCAAGCTCCTGCTCCTGGTGGTCGCCTTCGCGGTGCTGGGGACCGTCGGCGCGCTCACGCTCGGAGGCGTGGCCGGACGCATCCTGTTCAAGGACTTCACCATCTCCAACACCGGTCTGGCCCTCCTCGCCGCCGGAAGCGGAGCGTTCATCATCGCCCTCACCGTGGCGCAGGCCCTGATCGCGGTCGAAGGACAGCGGGCCACCGCCCTCTCGTGGGCGGTCGGCGTCGTCGTATGCGTCGGCGGGATCGCGGCCATCTCGAGCCTCGAGTTGCGCGTCGAGGTCGGATTCCTCGCCGGTGCCCTCGTGGCCGCCGCGGCCATGGGTTGGTCGCTGCACCGTCGCCTGCTCAAGGTGCAGCCGACGAGCATCGAGCCCCTCATCACCGCCATCGAGCACGAACCCATCGAGATCTGAGCCTCGCCTGGCGGCAGTGCCCGCTCCGCCTCACTGAGTCCTCTCCCCCCGCGTTTCGGCGTCTCCAGCCACCGGCGGAGCGCAACGCTCGCGTGGGCAGAACACACCGACCCCGATTTCCCCAGCTTCCGGGTACGCGTTCCTACCACCCAGCGGTAGGAACGCGTACCCAAAACGCGGGGTGCAACCCAGTGCGCGGGCGGGGCCAGCGGTGCCGACCGCCTAGGCGGAGGCGGGGGGCTGGGTCGTCGTGGTCGTGCTGGGTGTGGCGCCCTGGTCGAGCGCCTTCTTCAGCTTGTCCTGGGCGCTGCGCACCGCCGCCTGATAGGCCCCGAGATCGCCGGTGCTCTTCAGGTTGGCCTCGGCATCGGACAGGATCTTCTGGGCGTCGGCGATGAGCTGCTGGGCCGACTGGCTGGGCTCGCCCGACGACGGCGTGGTGGTCGTGGTCGAGCCACTCCCGTTGTCGGGGGTGGTGGTGGTGCCGCCCGTGTCGGAGGTGGAGCTCCGCCCGTTCTCGAAGGTCTCGATCGGGACACCGGGGAACAGGGTGGTGAGCGCTTCGCGCAGCGTCGGCTTCATGACGACGCGCTGGTTCTGCTGGCCGCTCACCACGATGACGTCCTTGAGTTCGGGCACAGCGGTCGTGCCCTCGGCCGATACATACAAAGGTCTGACGTAGACGATCGTGTTGTCGATCGGGACCAGGAGCAGATTGCCGAAGATCACCTTCGAGCCCTGCGTGTTGAGCAGGGAGACGTTGCGCGACACGTCCTCGTTCGCAGCGATGCTCGAGCTGATGATGGCGGGCCCGTCGAGGTTCTGATCGCTCGGGATCTCGTACGTGATCAGCTTGCCGTAGTCCTCGGGGTCGCTCTTGGCGATCATGAACGCGGTGAGCTTCTTCTTCGAGTCGTCGTCGCTGTAGGGCACGAACGACCGCATGGCGAGGAAGGAGTCCTTGTCCTCACCCGGTGGCTGCATCAACAGGTAGTACGGATCGATGCGGGGCTCCTTGGCTCTCGCCACCTGCCCGGTCGCGGTGGTGACCTGCGGCGTGGTCTGCAGTGCGGTTCCGGTGCTCACCGACACGCCCGGGTCCTGGGCGACCGACCAGGCGTTGGTCTGCTCGTAGAACGACTGCGAGTCGGTGATGTGGTAGCGACCCCACATGTTTGTCTGCACCCGGAACATGTCCTCGGGGTAGCGCCAGTGGGCCCGAAGCTCGGAGGGCATCTCGTCGCCCGGCGCGAAGAGCTTGGGAAACGCCTGGGCATAGGCGGCGGCGATCGGGTCGTTGGGGTCGACCACGTACATCTTCACGCTGCCGTCGTAGGTGTCGATGACGGCCTTGACCGAGTTGCGCACGTAGTTGAAGCGAGCGTTGAGCCCACTGCCCGGCGGCAGCTGCGACGTGTCGGCGCGCTGTGCGTTGGGGTACTGGTCGGTGGTCGTGTACGCGTCGGCGATGAAGACGATGCGGCCGTTGGCGACCACCGGATAGGGATCGTTGTCGTACCTGAGGAACGGTGCGACCGTCTTGAGGCGCTCCTTGATGTCGCGGATGTAGAGGATGCGCGACTGGTCGGTGACGAAGTTGGAGATGAGCGGGTTCCAGTCACCGAAGCGGGCGGCGAACGCGGCCTTGCGGATCCAGGAGCTCAGGGCCACACCACCCTTGCCCTCGTAGGCGTTGGTGGCCGTGGCCCCACCTTCGGTGAGGTAGTCGATCTCGTCGCGCTGCGTGCCGACGATCGCGTAGCCGGAGATGTTCTCGCCGAAGTACAGCTGCGGCCGATCGACGTTGATGTTGATGCGGTTGGTGTCGATCGAGAGCGGGATGTCCTTGATGAGGAAGTCGGGCCGCCCGTTCGCCTCGACCGCGTTCGCCGCCGACAGCGCCAGGCCGTAGCCGTGGGTGTACGCGATGTGGCGTCCCTCCCACGACTGCTGGGGCACGCCCTGCACGTTGAGGTCGCGGTTGGACAGGACCACCTGGGTCGGAGCCACCACGCCGGATGGCGTGGTGATCGGGTAGCGGTCGACATCGAGGTCGTTGAACCGGTAGCCCGCGGTGTTGCCCTGGAGGCGCTGGTACGTGGGCGTGACGACCTTGGGGTCGAGCAGGCGGATGTTGCGGATCGTCTCGGGGTTGTTGGCGACCGCGGCCGATGTGGCGGCGCGGTCCTCCGTGTAGTCGAACTGTTTGGACGACACCGTATCGAGACCCATCGCCTGTCTCGTGGCCTCGATGTTGTTCGTGATGTACGGCGCCTCCTTGCTCGACTCAGCCGGCACCACCACGACCCGCTGGATCACGAGCGGGTAGATGGTGCCCGCGATGAGGGCCACGAAACCCCACAGGCCGACCGCCACGACGGGCAGCACCCAACCCCGACGCCAGATGTTCACGATGAACAGCGCACACGACAGCAGGGAGATGAGAAGGAGCAGGTAGATGGCCGGCAGTTGGGCCTTCACGTCGGTGTAGGTCGCACCGTCGACCGCACCGCGGGTGGAGAACGTGAGCTGGTAGCGCTGCAACCAGTAGTCGACCGCCTTGATGAGGGCGAGCAGGGCGAGGAGCACCGAGATGTGGGCCTTCACCTGCGGCGTCACCCGCTGGAACGGCGATTGCAGCCGGATGCCGCCGTTGAGGTAGTGCGCCACAATGGTGACCAACAAGATGATGACCACCGAAGCGAACAACCACTGCACCACCGCCGTGTAGAACGGCAGCTTGAACACGTAGAAGCCGACGTCGGTGTTGAAGGTCGCGTCGCTCACACCGAAGCTGCCTCCGTTGCGGAACAGCAGCCACTGGTTCCACTCGCTCGACACGCCGATGCCGGCGATGAGCGCGAACACGAGGGAGACGACACCGCGCACCAGGCCCGCCCGGCGGTCGACCATCTGGTGGTAACGGGTGAGGAGGTCGTCCTCGGGGCCGGCGGGACGGAACTTGGGAGCGATGCGGTCCGCGATCGTGAGGTTCACGAACAACAACACGAAGAAGATCACGGTGAAGACCGCCCCGAGGGCGATCTTGGCGCCGAGGATTCCGGTGAACACCTGGCTCAGGTCGAGGCTGTCGAACCAGAGGTAGTCGGTGTAGAACCCGGCAACGCCCCGCAACGACGTGATGAGCACGAAGAGGAAGAGGGCGACGACGATGAGGATGATGCGGCCGCGGCCCGCACCGCGTCGTCGCCGCTTGGGCATATCCGTCGAAGCGCGCATTGGCCGTCAGCCTAGGGGACGTCGTGGGCGAATGGTCACCGGGGTCGCAGACGGCTCCGAGGGCCGCGGACGGGTGTTCAGACCGGGTCCGGCGCCACCAGGCAACGGCATGCCGGGTGGATGGGCGGAGCGAGATGACCGGTGGGGAACGGCTCGCCCTTGGGGATCGATCCGGCCAGTGCGTTGTCCTCGCAGTCGGGCGCCGGCGTGTCACCGTCGTCCGCGATCCAGTGCACGTGCGTGCCGGCGGGCAGGCGATCGAGCAGACCCCGGTTGAACGCAGCCAGCACCGCGAACGACGACGGCTGGTCGATGCGCTGGGTCTTCCATTCGCGGAAGCACGCCCGCAGCCGCTCGTCGAGCCCATCGGGATCGCCGGCGGCTTCGACGAAACAGCGCTCGAGCCGCTCGCGCAGCGGGCCGACTACCTCGGTCGCGAGCTCCGCGGCGGCCTCGGTCACCTTCGTTCGGTGCTCGCCACGACCCTTGATCCTGAGCGACACTGCGAAGGCCCCGCCGGCCGCCGCGGCCTCGGCCAGTGGCGCGGCCGCCACCGCCGCGTAGCGCTCGATGTGGGCCTCGGGTGTGGGTAGCACGGCGTCGGCCGCAGGAGCGCCCTTCTCCCGACGGACGGCGTCGAGCACCTCGTTCTGCTCGTCGGAGAGCTCGCGCTTGAGCTTGCGGCTCAGGGCCCGTTCGATCTCGACTACCGCGCGGTCGCGGTCGGCGAGCGCGGCGGCGTCGGGTGAGAGCTCGTCGGGCTCGCTGGGAGCGGCACTCCCAGCATCGTTGGAGTCGCCCTCGGCGGCGATGTCGAACGGGCCCTCGACCGCGTCGGGTTCGGTGACGACAACCACGACCTCGGTCTCGACGACCTCCGTGACGACACCGTCGTCGTCGACGACCACCTCCTCGACGACCGCGACAGCGGAGGGCACGACGAGGTCGGGCTCGGCCTGCGCAGTCTCCTCCTTGATGCGGGCGAACAGCGCCGCCGGGTCACCTGCGCCTTTGATCACGCGGACCGACGACGATTGGCGGCCTTCGGCCGGATCGGGCGCCTTCGTCGCGTTCGCGTCCTCCGAGGCGGCCTCGGCCCGCTCGGCCTCGTCGATCTCGTCGACGTCGAAGACGGACTCGGTGTCGGCTTCCTCCGCGATGTCGGCTTCCTCCGCGATGTCGGCTTCCTCCGCGGCGCCGACTTCCTCCTGGGTGTCGACCTGGACCTCTTCGTCCGAGTAGGCGACGGCTTCGGCGTCAACCGCCGCCTCTTCGAAGCCGGCCACCGGCTCGACGTCGAGGTCGACCGGCTCGAGCACCGACTCGTCGGCGATCTCGGCAGCCACCTCGGCGCGGACTTCGATCAGCTCCGTTGCGAACGCGGTGTCCTCATCGACCTCGATCTGTTGGGCAGCCGCGTCGGCGGCCTCCTTCGCCTCGGGGAGCACGATTTCGAGCTCGCCGGTTGCGATGTCGACCGTCTCGCGCACCACGGCGTAGGCCTCGAGCAGGCGGTCACGGGCGGCCTGCAGCTGTTCGATCTGCAGACGCAGTACCTTGCGGCGCCGGGCCAGGTCGTGCAGCATCCGCTCGCGCACCCGCTGGGCCTCGGCAACCATGTCGCGCCCGCGCTGGCGACCGGCCTCGACCTCGGCCGCGGCATCGGCCTGCCCGCGGGCGCGCTCCTCGTCGACCTCGGTGCGCACCTTGGCCGCGGCCTCTTCGGCCTCGGCCGTCTTACGGGCCAGCACCGTGTCGGCGTCGCGGCGGAGCCGCTCGGAGTCGTCCTGGGCCTCGCGCAACAGGCGGGCCACGTTCTCCTCGGCCTTGGCGCGGATCTCGGCAGCCGCGGTGCGGGCGGCGTCGAGCACGCGCGCCGTCTCTTCGCCGAGCAGGGCCGTGAGTCGGCTCGGGTCGGGATCGAGCACCTCGGCCGCGTGCCGCTCGGCGGCCTCGGCGCGGCTCAGAGCCTCGCGCTCGCGCTCACGACCCGCGCGTAACTCCCCCGCGATGCGCATCAGGTACTGCTGCACTTCGAGTGGGTCGTAACCCCGACGCACCGAGGTGAACGGCTGACGCAGGATCGCGTCGGGATCGACGGGTTCGCCGGGGCGGTCGGATGATTCAGGGGCCACCAGCCGATCGTAGCCACGGGCTCGGCCGCGAAAGGGGACGGTCAGACGCCGCCCCGGCGCGTCAGTTCCCTGTGGTCACAGGGGTGGGCGCCGTGATGACCTCGGTGCCGCCGCCGACGGTCGCCAGCACGCGGAGCGCGTCGTCGAGCGTGTCGACGGGCTCGACGCGGAGGTCGCCCGCGTACTTGCGGGCCTCGTCGAGCTCGCTGCTCGGCACGAGGAACAACTGCGCTCCCGACCGACGGACCGCCACCGTCTTCTGGTGTACGCCGCCGACCGGACCGACCCGGCCCTGCGAGTCGATCGTGCCGGTCGTGGCCACCTTGTTGCCGCCGGTGATGCTCGCCGACGTGAGCTTGTCCATCACCGCGAGGGTGAACGCCAGGCCGGCCGATGGACCGCCCACCGCGCCGGAGTCGATGGTGACGGTGAACGGGAACTCGAACTTGAGGTCGCGCGTCGAGGTCGACACTCCGAGCATCGCCCGGTTGGGGTCGTCGGTGCGGGGCACGAGCGCCACGCTGACGTCGGAGGGCTCACCACCCTCGGCCGGCTGGACCCGCAGCACCATCACGTCCCCGGGTTGGTGCGTGGCGATGGCGGCAACCAGCTCGTCTGCGAGGGCGATCGGCTTGCCATCGGCAGCCACGATCACGTCGCCGGGGTGCAGTGCCTGGGCCGCCGGCGTGTCCGGCACCACGCCCAGGACCACCGCGCCGTTGCCGGTGGTCTTGACCTCGTACCCCAGCCGCTGCAGCGCGACCGCGGTGGCGATCTCTTTGGAGTCGGTCATCTCGCGCAGGTTCTCCTGGCGGCTCTGCTCCTGGGTCTGGTTGCCGAGGATCTGGTCCTCGTCGACGACATCGACCGCGGGGTCGAGCCAGCCGATCACGGCCTGCAGCGCGGTCGCCCGCTGCAGCGACACCGTGGTGAAGTCGACTGTGCCCTCGTTGTCGTAGCTCGGGTGGCCCTCGACCTGGATGAGCGGCTGGGTGTCGCGCACCGACCCGGGCGACAGCGTGAAGTAGGGGACCCGCACCAGCGCGGAGGTGATGAGGGCGGCCACCAGGAGCGCGACCACCCCACCCCCGATCCACCAGCGCAACCGCCGCTTGCGCGGCGTCGACTCACCGCCGGTCGGGCCGTCGCCGTCGGGGTCGCCACCACCCGGGCCGTCGCCGGGAGAGGGTTGGGGTAGGGTCGGTTCCAGCGTGTCCACGATGTCGATTCGGTACCCGGCAGTGAGCGTCGCTGCGGTTCAGCGAGCAGTTCGGCGCGGCCCGATTCACCAGCCTGCCACGCCCGGCGGCCGCATCCACGGCGCGGCGATGGATTCCTGCTCGGACCCTCGTCGGTGATGGTCACCGACCCGGAGGGACGTCCGCTCCCACCGCCGCCGGACGCGGCCCCGGCCCCGCCACCGGACCTCGAGCCCGAGCCGCCGTTCGAGGCGCCCTATCCCCCGAAGGTCGGCCCCGACGCCGAGATCGGGTGGGTCCGACGCACGACTTCGGGCGGTCTGTTGGTGGTCTACCTCGTGGTGCTGGGCGCCCTGGCCGCGCTTCTGCTCGCCGTCGTGGTTGTCGTCGCCGGCGTGCTGATCTCCGGATCGCTCAACTAGCGCCGTCGCCCCCGCCTCTCTCCGGCGCCCCGCCGCCATAGAGGGCGTGATACCACAGGTCGGTGAGCGTGCGCACGGCCCGGTCGAGTCCCACCGCGTCGGCGTGATCGCCCACGACGACGTAGGTGAAAGCCGACCACTCGGCCATGGAACCGAGTGCGAGGGCCGCCATCGCCGGATCGAGGTCGCGCACCCGACCCGCAGCCTGCTCGCGCTCGATGCGGTGAGCAATGCGCTCGACGAACAGCTCCCGGGTGTCGAGCCAGATGCGTTCGACCGCGGCGCTCTGCATCATCCCCTCGAGCAGCGCGCGCCACAGACCGGGGTGCTCGCTGAACACCCCCAGGAACCCGCGCACGACACCCTCGATGTCGTCGTAGGGATCGCCCACCAGGCGAGCCCGCTGGGCCTCACTGATCTCCTCGCGCATGGCCGCCATGACCTGGTCGAAGGCGTCGTCCTTGTTGCGGAAGTACAGGTAGAACGTGCCGTGGGCCGTGTCGGCGACGCGGGTGATGGCCCCCACCGTCGCTCCTCGGTAACCGTTCGTCTCGAACACCTCGCGGGCCGCGTTCAGCATGCGCTCCCGGGTGGCGGCCGCCTGCAGCTTGCGTTTGTTCGCTCGTTCCGGCGCCATCCGTGCTCCACTTGTGCCCATGGGCGAGGGCACCACCGACCGGGAGGAGAACCCGGCTGGGGCCGCGCCGGAGCGGACGCTAGCCGAGGCGATCCGGTGCCGTCGGCTCGTGGCCCGAGCCGGCCACGAGGGCGACACGGTACTCGCCCGCGCTCATCTCGACGACCCCGACCCGTCGGTGCGGGCCACCGCGCTCGGGGCGCTGGCACGCATCGCGACGCTCACCGCGGCCGAACTGACCAGCGCGCTGCGCGATCGAGATCCGGCAGTGCGCGCCCGTGCCTGCGAGGTCGCCGCGGCCTGGAGCCCCACACCCGGCAACCGTGACGTGTCGCTGCTGGCACTGCTCGACGACCCCGACCCATCGGTGATCGAGGTGGCGACCTGGGCCTGCGGTGAACGTCCACCCGAGCCCGGCGTCGTCGAGCAACTGGCCACTCTCGCCACGGGCCACGACGACGCGTTGTGTCGCGAGGCGGCCGTGGCCGCGCTCGGATCGCTCGGGGACGAGGCCGGCCTACCGGCAGTGCTCGCGGCGACGCGGGACAAGGCCACCGTGCGCCGCCGGGCCGTGATCGCCCTCGCGGCGTTCGAAGGGCCCGACGTTGACGCCGCGCTCGAGCACGCCCGCGCCGATCGCGACTGGCAGGTCCGCCAGGCCGCCGAGGACCTCCTCGCCGACGACTAGGCCGGCCAGGTGGGCGGGCGCTTGTCGAGGAACGCGGCGACGCCCTCGCGAGCCGCCGGCGTCTGCGACGCCGCCGCCATCACCTCGACCGCGTAGGCATACGCCTTGGGCTGGTCGAGGTCGATCTGGGCGTAGAAGGCCTGCTTGCCGAGGGCCTTCGACGCCGCGCTCCCCCGCGTGGCCCGGGCAAGCAGCTCGGCGGCAGCGGCGACGAGGTCGTCATCGGCCACCACCCGGTTGACCAGGCCCCACGCCAATGCCGTCTCGGCGTCGATGGTGTCGCCGGTGAGCGCCAGCTCGAGCGCCTGCTTTCGGGGCACACATCTCCCGATCGCCACCATCGGCGTGGTGCAGAACCAGCCCCCTTTGCCCCCCGGCGTGGCGAAACCCGCCGACACGGCGGCGACGGCCAGATCGGCGGTCGCGACGAGTTGGCACCCCGCGGCTGTCGCCAACGCGTGCACCCGGGCGACGACGACCTGGGGGATCGACTGCATCGTCGTCATCAGCTCGGTGCAGGTCCACAACAGCGTCCGCATCGCCGCGAGATCGGCACCAGCCATGTCCGCGAAGTCGTGACCGGCAGAGAAGACCGGTCCGTTGGCGGCCAGCACGACCCCGGTCGCATCGCTGTCGCCGACCGAGCGGAAGGCGGCCAACAACTCTCGCAGGTGTACCAGCGAGAGCGCGTTCCGACGCTGTGGGAGGTTCATGGTGATGGTGACGACGTCGCCGTCGCGCTCGACGAGGATGCACTCGTAGCTCATGGCCGAACGCTAATGGGTGTCGACCTCGAGCCCTCACCGAAAAGCACTGGAGGCCGGCCCCGAGGGGCCGGCCTCCAGCCGGAGCTCACCGGTGCCGCCGGGGGGCGACGACCGGGGCGGACCCGAGATCAGCCCGTGTACTTGCCCGAGGTGCCCTCGAAGCTCTCGACCTGACCCTGCAGGTCCCAGTACTTGCCGTTGACGCCGTACTCGCCGATCTGCATCTGCTCGATCGGGAACGGGTCGGTCGTGCCGTTGGTGTTGACGCTGATGCCCGGCAGCAACAGCGGCAGTTGCACGTTCTGCAGGGTGTAGGCCCGGGTCATCACGGCCTGGCGGGTCAGGTCCCCACCCTTGAGCGTGTCGACCAGCAGCTGACCCATCGACCAGCCGTAGCCCACGATGCCGTTCTGCAGGTCCTCGGCGCTGACGCCGTACTGGGCGCCCAGGGTCTGGAACTGCTGCATGCCGGCATCGTTCGCCCACTCCGGATCGGACGGATCCTTGAGGTAGATGCCCGAGATCACGCCGTCGGCCGCGCCGCCCTGGGTGATGGCCATGATCGTGCTCGAGGTGCAGGTCGCCGAGATGTACTCGAGCGGGGCCCAACCCGAGCTCTTCACCGCGTTGAGGGCGTTGGCGCAGGGCAACCCGGTGGTGGCCAGGAAGGCGGTGTCGGCGCCCGACGCGGCGAGCGTGGTGACCTGGCTCGAGAGGTCGGCGTCACCGGGGTTGTACTTCTGGTCGGAGACGACGGTGATCTGCGTGCCCTCGGTGGCCTTCTTGAACGCCGTGTAGTAGCCGTCACCGAAGTCGTCGGCCTGGCGCAGGAAGCCCACCTTGGCGTTGGGCTTGTTCGCCTTCAGGTAGTTGGCGAACAGCGCCGACTCGACCGCATAGCTCGGGATGGAGCCGATCAGCCACGGGTACTTGGCCGGCTGGCCCATCAACGGCGAGCCGGTGGCGGCGTACAGGTTGGGCACGCACGAGTCGTTGAGGTCGTCGGCGACGGCCAGGTTGTTGGAGGTGCCGACGATGTTGAACAGCGCGAAGGCCTTGTCCTGCTGGACGGCCTGGTCGACGTTCGTCTTGGTCTTGTCGGGCTGGTACTGGTCGTCCTTCAGCACCAGGTTGATCTGCTTGCCGTTGACGCCGCCGTTGGCGTTGGCGTACTTGACGTAGGCCTGGTAGCCGACCGAGATCTTGGCGTAGGGCGCGTACAAACCCGACTGGGGGAAGGACGAGGCGATGGTGATCGCGCTGTCGGTCACACCCTCGGTGGGGTTGTAGCTCTGGCACTTGTCGGTGCTGACCGTGTATCCGGAACTGCCGGCTTGGGTCGTGGCCGAGCCGCCACCCGAGGCGTTGTCGTTGCGGCTGCTGCCGCATGCCCCGGCGACGAGGGCAACCACCATCGCCACCGACGCCATCGTGACCCACCGCTTGGTTCGCATGCTCCTGCTCTCCTCACTCGTAACGGACAACTGGTGAGGGGGGCTCCCCCGGTCTCGAGCATCCCCCTGTGCGTCACCGGGCGTTCGCCCGGCGTTCTCCTCTAGGCCGACGCTAGTCCGTCGCCCGGCCCCCGTTACGGACAACCGGTTACGGGGGCTCCCCCGGTCTCGAGCATCCCCCTGTGCGTCACCGGGCGTTCGCCCGGCGTTCTCCTCTAGGCCTACGCTAGTTCGTCGCCCGGCCCCGTGGTGCCCGATGTGGGCCCCGGCGAGGCTGCGGCCGCGGGCGGGTCACCCGAGGATGACCGGAGGCGACGCTTGGCCCAAGCCGTCAGCTGGTGGACGCCCCCGAGGAAGCCACCCGGAGCGACCATCATCAACAGGATCAACGCGGCGCCGAAGAGCACCGGCGAGAGCTGCGGATAGCTCTTGGGCAGCCAGTCGGGCAGGAACACGATGAAGAAGGCGCCGAACGCCGGTCCGAAGATGGTCGCCGCGCCGCCGACGACTACGGCCACGAGCAGGAAGATCGACAGGTTGATGCCGTACTTGTCGGCGTTCACGAAGGGGTCGTTGAACACCGACAACGACCCCGCCATGCCGGCGAGCATGGCCGACAGCCCGAAGGTGACGACCTTGTAGAACGCGAGGTTGACGCCGAGAACGGCGGCCGCGGTCTCGTTGTCGCGGGTGGCGATGAGGGCCCGCCCCACTCGGCTGCGCACGACGTTGCGCACCAGCACAAAGGCCACGACCGCGCAGGTGAGCAGCACGTAGTACTTCCACTGGTCGTCCTTGAGGCCGGTCCAGTCGGGTGCCCGGAACTTGGGCACGCGCATGCCCTGAGCCCCTCCGGTGACATCGCTGAATCGCTTGATGATCTGCGGGAACACCGTCGCCAGGGCCAGGGTGACCAGCGCCAGGTAGAGGCCGCGGATGCGCAGCGCGGGGATGCCCACGAGCACACCGAGCACGAACGCGATCACGCCCGCCGCGGCCAGGGTGGCGAAGTGAGGCCAGCCGTGGTCGGCCACGAGGATGGCGGTGGTGTAGGCCCCCACGCCGAAGAACGCTCCGTGGCCGACCGAGATCTGGCCGTTGTAGCCGGTGAGCAGGTTGAGCCCGAGCGCGGCGATGGCGAAGCAGATGACCGTGTTGAACTGTCCGACCCGAAACGCCGGGTAGTACTGCGGCAGGTAGATCAAGATGGCGCCGATCACGACCGTCGCCACGACACGGACGACGAGCCGCCGCGGATTGGAGAACACGCCTGAGGGCGGCGCCACCGAGGCGCGGCGGGTCGTGCCCGACGACGGGCTGGTCGCGGTCATACCCGCTTCACCTGCTCCTTGCCGAACAGACCCTGAGGCCGCACCATCAACACGACCAGGATGAGGAAGAACGCGAAGGCGAGCTTGAGGTCGCCGCCGATCCACGAGATGTAGCCCTCGGCCATCACGGTGACGACACCGACGATGAGGCCACCGACCACCGCTCCGACCGGGCTGTCGAACCCACCGAGGGTCGCCGCGGCGAAGGCATAGATGAGCAGCACGGCCATGAGCGACGGGTCGAGGGTGGTGAGCGTCGACGCATAGAGGGAACCGCCGAGAGCGCCGACCGTCGCTGCCAGTCCCCAGCCGAACATCAGCATGCGGCCGACCCGGATGCCGACCAAGCGGCTCGACTCGCTGTTGGATGCCACCGCCCGCAGGGCCAGGCCCAGCTTGGTCTTCTGGAACACCAGGTAGAGCACGACCAGCTCGGCGACGAGCACACCGAGCGTCACGACTGTTTGCCAGCTCACGGTGGTGACACCCAGATTGAGGGTGGTGGTGAGCGCCTTCGGGAAGATCCTGCCGTCGGTGCCCCACACCCAGCCCACGAGCGCGTTGAAGGCGAGGAAGAGCCCGATCGTGACGATGACGATCGACAACGGGTTGTGTTCGACGTCGCCCACCGGCCGGATGATGGCCCGCTCGATGAACGCCCCGCCGATGAACGAGAGGATCATGGACACGATCACCGCTACCACCAGCGGCAGGCCCCACTCGATCAGCTGCCAGGTCATGTAGGTGGAGAACAGCGCCATCTCGCCCTGAGCGAAGTTGAGCAGACCGGTGGAGCGGTAGATGAGCACCAGCGCGAGGGCCAACAACGCGTAGATGGCACCTTGGCCGAGGCCGATCACGAGACGGTCGAGGAAGAGCTCCACAGCTAGTACCCCAGGTAGGCCTTGCGGACGGCCTCGTCGCTCTTCAGCTCGGCGGCCGTGCCACTGGTGACGATGGCGCCGGCCTCGAGCACGTAGCCCCGGTCGGCGATGTCGAGGGCGAGGTTGGCGTTCTGCTCGACCACCAACATGGTCATGCCGGTCTCGCGGTTGAGATCGGCGAGTTGGGTGAACAGCTCGCGGGTGATGAGCGGGGCCAGACCCAGCGACGGCTCGTCGAGAAGCAGCAGGTGCGGCCGGGACATGAGCGCACGGGCGATGGCGAGCATCTGCTGCTCACCGCCGCTCATGCTGCCGGCGGCCTGGTCGCGGCGCTCGGCGAGGCGGGGGAAGGTGGTGTACCAACGATCGATGTCGGCGGGGATCTCGTCGTCCTTGCGCACGTACGCCCCAGCGCGCAGGTTCTCCTCGACGGTGAGGTCGGCGAAGGTGCCGCGCCCCTGGGGCACGTGGGCGACGCCGCGGCGCACGATGTCGTCGGGCTTCTTGCCGATGATCGACTCGCCGGCGAAGGTGACCGTGCCCTTGGCCGGGATCATCCCGCAGAGCGCCCGAAGGGTCGTGGTCTTGCCCGCGCCGTTGGCGCCCAGCACCACGACCACCTCACCCTCGTCGACCACGAGGTCGAGGCCGAACAACACCTGCACCGGGCCGTAGCCGCCGGTAACGTCGGCCGCGTCGAGTAGCCGGGTCACGTCGAGCTCCCGAGGTAGGCCTCGATCACGAGCGGGTCGTTGGCGACCGCTTCGGGCGGCCCCTCGGCGATCTTGCGGCCGAACTCCATCACCACGACCTTCTCGGAGATGCTCATCACCATGTTCATGTGGTGCTCGACGAGCAGCACCGTGAGGTTGTAGTCGTCACGGAGGCCCCTGATGACCGCGCCGAGATCGCCGACTTCGCTGTGGGTGAGACCGCTCGCGGGCTCGTCGAGCATCAACAACTTGGGTCGCGACGCCAGGGCCCGGGCCAGTTCGATGCGCTTGAGCGTGCCGTACGGGAGCCCGGCACACGGGTGGAGCGCCAGCGCGGTGAGGTCGAGCCGGTCCAGCAACTCGTATGCGTCGTTGCGCAGACGCTTGGCCTCGGAGGGCATGGGCGGCAGACGGAACATGCTCGAGAGGTAGCCGCCCTTCGACCAGGAGTGGGCCCCGACCATCACGTTGTCGAGCACCGAGAGCCCCGGGAACAGGGCCAGGTTCTGGAAGGTTCGGGTGATGCCGACTCGGGCGATCTCGTGGGCGTGCAAGGCGAGCAGGTCGTCACCGGCAAAGGTGATGTGCCCCGTGGTGGGGAGGTAGATACGGCTCACCACGTTGAAGAACGTGGTCTTGCCCGCACCGTTCGGCCCGATCAACGCGCAGATCTGGCCTTCGTCGATGGTGAAGCTGAGCCCGTCGAGCGCGACCAGCCCGCCGAAGCGAACACTGATCTCGCTCACGTCGAGCAGCGCCATGCCCCCCAGCCCTTCCGGTCAGCCCCGTGCGTCCATGAACATGACCTTCAGGTCGTCGAACGCCTCGACGCAGTGACCGGCGCCGAGCACCACGCACTCTAGAGGGGCGTCGACGAGGTGTACCGGGATCTCGGTCTCCCGCTCGAGGCGCAGGTCGAGCCCGCGGAGCATGCCGCCGCCACCCACGAGGTGGATTCCCTGGCCGATCAGATCCTGCGCCAGTTCTGGCGGGGCCTGGCCGAGGCATGCGATGACCGTGTCGACCATCGCCGACACCGGTTCGTCGATCGCCTCCCGCACCTCCTCGGCGGTGAGGATGACGGTCTTGGGCAGACCGCTCATGAGCTCGCGCCCCCTCACCTCGGCGGCGAACTCGTTCTCGGTGGGCCAGGCCGAACCGATGGTGACCTTGATCTCCTCAGCCGTGCGCTCGCCGATGGCGATGCCGTACTCGCGGCGGATGTAGGTCTGGATCGCGGCATCGATGTCGAACGAGCCGACGCGCACGGCCTCGAGGGCGACGATGCCGCCGAGCGAGATGAGCGCCACCTCGGACGTGCCACCGCCGATGTCGATGACCATGTTGCCGAGCGGTTCGTTGATGGGTAGGCCGGCACCGATCGCAGCCGCCATGGGCTGCTCGATCAGGTGGGCCTCGGCCGCGCCGGCACGGCGGGCGGCCTCGGTGACGGCTCGACGCTCGACCGCGGTGATGGCCGACGGCACGCAGATCACGACCCGCGGGCGGTTCCAGCGATTGACCCCGACGCGCTGCAGGAGCAGGCGGATCATCCGCTGGGTGATCTCGAAGTCGGTGATGGCGCCCTTGCGCAACGGACGTACGGCGACGATGTAGCTGGGCGTGCGCCCGATCATCTGCCAGGCCTCGTGGCCCATCGCGAGCACGTCCTGCGTGCGGCTGTTGAGCGCGATCACCGATGGCTCGTTCAAGACGATGCCCTCGCCGCGCGCGTAGACGAGCGTGTTGGCGGTACCGAGATCGATGGCGAGGTCGCGAGCCAGCGCTACTGCCCGTCCTCGTCGTCGACGCGGCTGGGCCGGGTGACGATGTTGCGGCTCTCGGCCGGCTCGTCCGGCTCGTCCGGCTCGTGGCCGAGCGCCTTCATCTCGCGCTGGAAATCATCGATGCTCGTCATGAACGTCTTGGGTCGGCGATAGCGAAGCCAGAGCAGCGCGGAGCCCACGATGCTCAACGCGATGGCGACGAGGAGGAATGCGGCGTTGCCCACGTGGTCTCCTACCGACCGGCCTCGACCTCGGTGATGTGCTGAGCCTCGAGGCCCCAGCTCTCACCACCGTCCCACACCTCACGCTTCCAGATGGGCACCGTCGCCTTGAGCGTGTCGATTCCGAAGCGCGCGGCGGCGAAGGCATCCTCGCGATGGGGCGCCGACACCACGACCACGACGGACGACTCGCCGACCGCCACCGGGCCCGTCCGGTGCAGGAGAACCATCCGACCGACCGAGGGCCAGCGGTGATGGGCCTCGGTGACGATGGTGGCCAGCCGCGGCTCGACCTGCTCCTCGTAGGCCTCGTAGTCGAGACGGGTGACGCCGACCCGATCGTCGGCATGGTCTCGCACGGTGCCGCTGAACAGCACGACTCCGCCGCAGTCCGGCCGCACCGCCCACTCGGTGGCCACCCCGACGGGCAAGGGCGCGGTCGTGAGGCCGATCCAGTCGTCGGTGTCGAGAGGCGGCACGAGGGCCCGGTCAGGTGGCGGAGTCGACGGCACGGCTCCTCATGCTATTGCCAGACCCCACCGATACTCGATTCATCCCGTGTGGAGGACACGGCCGACACCGTGTCCGGGGGCGCGGTCGCGGCGGCGATGGCCGTCGGTAATGTCAGAAGGATGCCGTTCGACGACGAACCCGATGACCCGTTCGGGTTCCAGCAGCCACTACCTCCGGACGACCGTCTGTGGCGTCACCCGTCCGAGATGGGCCCGGCCGGCGCGGCGGCACCGATCCACGTGGTCACCCGGCCGCAGGCCGGGGCGCGTCTCTGGCTCGTCGCCCTCTCGTCCGTGCTGGTCGGGGTGGTCGGCACCGTGGTTGTGCTGGCGGCGACCGGCGTGTTCGACACGAAGACGAACCACTCGGCGGTCGAGCAGGTGCAGTTGGCCATGCCCAAGACCCCGGGCGACTCCGACCTGGCGATCGCCGACAAGGCGATGCCCGCCGTGGCCCGGGTCGAGGCGTCCGGCCCCGCCGGCCCCACCGCCGGCTCGGCCGTGGTCTTCCGCACCGACGGCCACCTGCTCACGAGCGCCGACGCCGTCGACGGTGCCGACACGATCACGGTCGTGTTCAACGACGGGCGGCACGCTCCTGCTGAGCTGGTCGGCACCGATCCCAGCAGTGACATCGCCGTGGTCAAGGTGGGCCTCGACGACCTGCCCACCGCCGTCCTCGGCCACGCCGACAGCCTCCAGTTGGGCGAACCGACCATCGCCATCGCGACGAGCACCGCCAGGCCGGAGGCTCCGTCCGTAAGCGTCGGGTTGGTCAACGCCCTCGGCCGCCGGGTCGACAGCGCCGCCGGTGCCCTCCACGACATGATCCAGACCAACGTCCGTCTCGATGCCAACGCGACGGGTGCCACGCTTCTCGACGAGTCGGGCGCCGTCGTGGGGTTGGTCAGCACCCGCGGCGCTCGAGCCGCCACCGACACCAAGCAGACCAAGGCGAACACGGTCACCACCGCGGCCACCACCACGGCGGCGACCTTCTACGCCACCCCGATCGACTTCGCCAAGAGCGTGGCCGACGACCTCATCGCCACGGGCCACGCCGTCCACGTGTGGATGGGGGTCGAGGGCGCCGACCTGTCCGATAGCGATGCCACCCGGCTCGGTCGCGACGGGGCGAGGCTCACCGACGTCGCCGACGACGGCCCGGCCGCCGCCGCAGGCCTGCGCGGCGGCGACATCGTGGTGGCCGTCGACGCCCAGCCGATCGGTTCGATGTCGGCCATGGTCGTCGCCCTTCGCCGCCACCGTCCCGGTGACTCGGTCGCGATCAGCTACGTCCGCGGCGACGAGCAGCAGGTCACGCTCGTGAGCCTGGCCGAGAAGCCGGCTCATCCCTGACCGTCATCGCCCGCGGCGGCCCCGCCCGGTCAACGGGTCCGGCCCCGCCGATGACGGCGTACGAGAAGCCCGACGCCGACGGCGATCGCCGCGACGGCACCGCCCGCGACCGCCAGGGACAGCTCCTGGCGGTGACGGGGGCTGAGCCGGGCGATCGGGCCGGTCACCCCGGCGTCGACATAGGCCTCCTCGTTGGTCTGCAGAGGCGACCACCCCGCAGCGCGCAACCGGTCGTTGGCCACCGCCCAGGGGTGCACCGTGTAGGCCGCCACCTCAGGTGGCACCCGGCGCAGACCAGCACGGAACCCGAGCGCCGCGACACGTGACGCCCACGGCTCGGGCAGCCGGAGCCGCGGGCTCATGCCCTCGAGCTCACGGCGCGCCTCGACGGTGAGCCAGCCGTCGGGAGCCACGTTGAACGCACCATCGAGTCCGTCGCGGCGAGCGAGGTCGACGGCCGCGGCGAGGTCGTCGAGGTGCACGAACTGCAGCGGCGCCTCGGCATCGCTCAGCTGGACCCCGGCCGTGGACCACGGGGCCTTGGCCAACCACTCAGCCCGTTCGGGAGCGACCGCGATCGCGGGCCGCAGGATCGCGACGCTGGCGCCCGGGTGCCCGAACCGCCACTCGCCCGCGAGCCGCTCGAGCTCCGCCTTGGCCACCGCGTAGGGCAGGCCGGGGTCGGGGCGCAACGGCGCGTCCTCGGTGAGCGGCACTGCGTTGTTGGGCCACGCCCCGTACACCATCGCGCTCGAGAGAACGACCAACCGTGACACCCCCGCATCGGCGGCCGCCGAGAACAGCGCGCGGGCCCCGGCCAGGTCGACCTCGGAACCACCGGTGCCATCGAGGTCCGGCCCCGAGGTCGAACCGAGGTGCACGACCACCGTCGCGCCGTCGAGCAGGCGGGCGAGGGCGGGGTCGGACAGACCGAGCGCGCACGCCTCGACACCAGGCGGGAAGGGCCCGGGCCCGTTGAGCGCCCCCACCGCGATCACACGGCCCACGGCCGGATCCGACGCGACCCGGGCGCACACGCGTCGGCCGAGGGGCCCGTCGGCTCCGGTGATCACCACGGTCTCGCTCACCAAGTCATCTTGCCCGCCCCTGCCCCCAGAGTCGACCGGGCGGCTACGCCCGACGAACCGAGGCCGGAACCGCGCCTGGGCCGCCTACCATGCACAACGTGTCCAGCGGCCCCCCAGATCAGCCCCCGTTCGGCGAGGACGACCCGTTCAAGAACGTGCCGATCTTCGGCGACCTGGCCCGCCTGTTCCAACAACAGGGCTCGATGGGCTGGGATGCGGCTCGCCAGCTCGCGCTGTCCATCGCCACGGGAGGTGAGCCCGAGCCCAACGTCGACCCCCTCGAGCGCATCCGCATCGAGCAACTGGCGCGGGTGGCCGAGCTGCAGGTGGGACAGGTGACCGGGCTCACCACCTCGGTCACCGGTCGCGGCGTCACGGTCGCCCCGGTCACCCGCACCCAGTGGGCCCAGCGCACCCTCGACGACTACCGGCCCATGTTCGAGGCGCTCTCGGGTTCGCTCGGCGACACCCCACCGCCCCCCGCCGACACCGAAAGTGACGACCCCTTCGCCTGGATGGCGCCGTTGATGCAGATGCTCGGTCCGATGATGCTCGGCATGACCGCCGGCAGCATGGTGGGCCACCTGGCCCGGCGCTCCTTCGGCCAGTACGACCTCCCCATCCCCCGGCCGCCGAGCGACGAGCTGCTCCTGGTGGTGACCAACCTCGACGAGTTCGGCGCCGAGTGGAGCCTGCCGCCCGACGACCTGCGGCTGTGGGTCTGCCTGCACGAGATGGCGCATCACGCCGTGCTCGGCGTACCCCACGTGCGGGCGCGCCTCGACGACCTCCTCGGCCAGTACCTCAACGGCTTCGAGCCCGACGCCGGCGGCATCGAGGAGCGCTTCGCCGGCCTCGACCTCAGCGACCCCAGCGCCCTGGCTCGTCCCGAGGCGCTGTTCGGTGACCCCGAGGTGCTGCTCGGCGCGATCCAGAGCGACGCGCAGCGCGCCCTGCTCCCGCATCTCGAGGCTCTGGTCGCCGCGATCGTCGGCTACGTCGACCACGTCATGGACACTGTCGGCACCGGCCTGATCGGTTCGTATGGCATGGTCACCGAAGCGCTGCGCCGCCGGCGCGTCGAGGCCAACCCCTCGAACCGTTTCGTCGAGCGTCTGTTCGGTCTCGAGCTCACGCAGGCCCAGTACGACCGCGGCAGTGCCTTCGTGGCCGGCATCGTCGAACGGGCGGGGACCGACGGCCTCAGCCGCCTGTGGGAAGCGGAGCGCACCTTGCCGACCCCCGCCGAGGTCGACGCCCCGGGCCTCTGGCTGGCCCGCATCGATCTCCCCGACGCCTGAACCACAGCGTCACCGCGCTCAGTTCGACGATTCGTCCTCGGTGTCGCGCCACTGCGGCTCGGGGTAGTCGAAGGTCTCGTCACCCAGAGGCAGGGTCTGTTGGCCTTCGAGCGCCTCGTCGGACGCTGGTGGGCACGGCGGAGGCGGAGTGACCGGTGCCAAGGCGGGTGATGGGGCCGGAGTGGACGGGACGGCCGGGGTCACCGACCGAGGCGTGCTCGGCGGTCGCGTGCTCGGCGGTGGATGGGACGGCCGACCGACACCTCGCAGCGGATCGACCACGGGTTCGGCCAGTACGGCGGCCACCGCGGCATCGGCCTCGTCGGCACCACCGTCGAACACGCGAGGCCACGCCCGATCGACGGCGCTCGGCGGCGGCTCGTCCGTCTGGGTCTCGCTCCCGTCGGCCAAGCGCTGGGTGACGAATCCGGGGGGCGGCTGCCACGCCGGTACCTCGACCGCCGGGCCGGTGGACGGAGGCGGGGGTGGCGGCGCCCCACCAGGCGAGCGCACCCAACGGCGAGCGGTGGTGGCGTCGGCGGCCAAGGTGCTCGCGTCGGGGCCGGCGGGGGTCACCACGATGGCGTCCGCCCACGGTGCCCCCTGGGCGACCGTGGGGTCGGTGCCCGCGGGCGCCGACTCGGGCGGGGTCTCGTCGGCATCGTCGGTCTCGTCGTCGTCGCCCGAGGACACGACGTTGGCGATGGCCGCCGCCGCGGCCGCGCCCAGGCGGGGCGGCGGGTGGCCGTGGTGGATGCGCCAGAGCCCGAACGCGTACGAGGTGCCGGCGAACCCGGCGACCAGGGCGATGATCACGAACCCGAGGTCGGCCGGGATCGGGAAGATGATCGGCAGCAACGCGCCGGTGACCCAGATCAGCTGGAACCGGGTCTCGAAGCGGGCGAAGGACCGACCCCGGTTGGCATCGGGGGCGTCACGTTGGACGATGGCGTCGAAGGCCTGTTTGCCGGCGCTCGACGTGGCGCCGACGATCAGCGACAGCAGGGCCGCGCCCGCCAGTCCACCGATGACCGCGCACACGAGACCGGCGACCAGGGTGACGAACATCGTGCCGACGAGCATCTGTTCCTCGCTCGCGAACCGGCGCAGCCTCGGCGCGGCGATCGCGCCGAGGAAGAAGCCGAACTGCGCGGTGGCCGCGACCACGCCGAGGTGCCAGAGCGGGGCGCCGCCGTTCTTGAAGTCGAACGCCAGCATGAACGACAAGAAGCCGACGATGCCGCGCACGAGCGCCATCGCCGACGCGGCGAGGAAGATGCCGTGACTTCGGAGCTCCTCGCGCTCGGCCTCGCCGACGGGCTCGTCGGCGACGGTCGTGGGCGGGAGGCGAAACGCCATGAAGGTCGCGGCGATGAACGCGACCATGCCGAGGCCGAGCGTCCACCCCGCACCGCCGAGTTTGAGCAGGATGCCACCCGGGATCGCCGCCACCACCACGGCGATGGCGCTGATGACCGTGAGCTTGGAGTTGGCCTCGACCAGCTCGTGATCACTGCGCACGGTGCCGGGCACGACCGCGCTCTTCGAGATCGTGTAGGCCTTGCCCAGCACGAGCATCAAGAACGCCTCGGGGTAGAACAAGATGCTGTTGAGGTGGCGGATCACGAAGAAGCTGAGCACGGCGCGCAGCGCCATCGTGGCCACGATCAGCCAGCGTCGACCGCCCCGGACGCGGTCGATGGCCGGCCCGATGAGTGGGGCCGCGACCGCGAAGGGCGCGATGGTGAGCACCAGGTAGAGGGCCACCCGCCAGCGCGCCGAGTTGAAGTCGAGCGAGAAGAACACCGAGCCGGCCAGGCCGATGGCGAACAACGCGTCGCCGGCGATGCCGAAGGCGTGGGTGCGGGCCAGTCGGCTGAACGGCGACGTGGCGAAGGGTCGCCGCGGATCGCGCGCGTCGGGCCCGATGGGGGGTGCCGGGGGGGACGGACGATCCACGGCGCCCATGCTACGAGGCCGCGCCGACATCGCCAGGACGCCCTCCGGGGCGGCTCAGGAGCGCGGGGCCTCGTACTTGTAGCCGAGACCCCGGATCGTCACGATCCGTGTGGGATGGCCAGGATCATCCTCGACCTTTGAGCGGAGGCGCTTGACGTGCACATCGAGGGTCTTGGTGTCCCCGACGTAATCAGCGCCCCAGACCCGGTCGATGAGGGTGTCGCGCGTGAGCACCCGGCCGGCGTTCTCGAGCAGCAGCGCCAGCAACTCGAACTCCTTGAGCGGCAGGCGCACCGGCTCTCCCCGCACCAGGACCTCGTGGCGTTGCGGATCGACCGAGACGTCGCCGATCTCGAGGACGTCGTCGGACAGCGCGGCCAACACGGCCGGACCGGGCTCGTCCGCGCCACGACGACGCAGGACGGCCCGCATGCGGGCGACGAGCTCGCGCAGCCGGTACGGCTTCGTGACGTAGTCGTCGGCCCCCACTTCGAGCCCGACCACCGTGTCGATCTCGGATCCCTTCGCGGTCACCATGATGATGGGCACGTTCGACCGCGACCGCAGCTCACGACAGACGTCGATGCCCGACACCTTGGGCAGCATCACGTCGAGCAGCACGAGATCGGGTTGGACGTCGTCGAACGCGTCGAGCGCCTCGGCGCCGTCCTTGGCCACGCTCACGCGGAAGCCCTCGCGGCGCAACCCGATGGTGAGTGCCTCTACGAACGAGTCCTCGTCTTCCACCACCAGCACAGATGTCGTTGTCGTCATCGGGGGGTCTCTCCCTGGTCGTCGATCTTCGGTTGATGGTGGTCGCGGCGGGTCATCCGGTTGCCGCGATCTCGTCGGCCACGCCCGCCGCGGCCGGCAGGCAGAGGGTGAACGTCGACCCCTCGCCCAGACGGGACTCGACACGGATGTCGCCGTGGTGGTTGCCCACCACATGGCGGACGATGGAAAGTCCCAGGCCGGTACCACCAGTGCGGCGGCTGCGGGCCTGGTCGACGCGGTAGAAGCGCTCGAACACCCGCCCGAGATCACGGACCGGTATGCCGATCCCGTGGTCGGTCACCGCGATCTCGACGCTCTCGCCGGCACGGCTCGCGCCGACCTCCACCGTCGACTCCTCGTCTGAGTACTTCACCGCGTTGTCGAGGAGGTTGTAGAGGGCCGAGATCAGCTGGCGCCGATCTCCGAGCAGCGTGAGGTCGCGCCCGCTGTCGCTGAGCTCCACGACGATGCCGGCCTGCTCGGCCGCGGGTCGGATGCGCTCCACCGCCTCGCTCACGACGACGTGAACCGGCAGCACCTCTCGACTGGGCAACTCGCCGCTCTCGATGCGACTCAGCTCGAGCAGGTCCTCGATGGTGTGGCCCACCCGGAAGGCCTCGGTCTGGATGCGCTCGGCGAGTCGCTGGGCGACGGCCGGGTCGTCCTCGGCCAGGAGGGTTTCGGCCAGCAGGCCGAGCGCTCCGACCGGCGTCTTCAGCTCGTGGCTGATGTTGGCCACGAAATCACGACGCACCGCCTCGAGCCTCCGGCGCTCCGACACGTCGTCGATCACCGCGAGCACACAGCGCCGCTCGGCGACCGAGATCGGCGTGGCAGTGATGACGACCGTTCGCCGGGGTGGGCCGAACAGGTCGACCGTACGGGTGGCGACGCGGCCCTTCAACGCGTCGGTCATCAGTTCGGCCACGGCCGCTTCGACGAGCGCCTCGCCGTGGCGCGCCCCGGAGAACCCGGCCGCGGTGGTGTTGCGGACCACGACCTCGCCCTGGTCGTCGACGAGCACCACCCCTTGAGGTATGGCGTCGAACGCGCGCTCGAGGCGCAGACGCTCCGCCTCGAGCGCCGTGGTTCTCGCCGAGGCGTCGTCGATGCCGCGCTCGAGACGGGCGACCTCGGCCTGCAGCCCCCGCCGGCGGCCGGCTACCACCACGAGCGCGACGCCGAGCCCGAGCGCCACGATGACCACGACCACAAGGGCGATGGTCACCGTCGAGCCCCCACCGTTGGTCGCGACGCGCTCAGCGCCGGGATCGGGCGCTCACCCGGTGGTTGGGTTGTCGGTGTGAGACTCTGTCTCACCGGACTGCTCCTCGTGCTCGCGCTGCGTGGCGGCTTCCATGGCGGCGCGGGCTTGTAGTCGAGCGGCCCCGCTGTGCTCCGGGAGCCAGCCGGTGACCATGTACTCGACCCGCGTGCCGATGTTGACGGCGTGGTCACCGATGCGTTCGTAGTACCGGCCGATCAACGCGAGTTGCACGGCCGCCTGCAGGTCGATCGAACCGGCGTGGTGCGACTCGAAGATGGCCTGGATGTAGTCCTTGTGCAGCCCGTCGAGCTGGTCGTCCATGTCGTCGAGCGCGGTGGCGAGACTTGCGTTGTGCTCGACGTACGCGTCGATGGCGAGCCTGAACAGCTTCGTGGCCTCCTCGCCCATCTGCTCGATGAGGCCGCGCACCTTGGGGTCGAAGTTGGCACCGTAGATGCGGCGCGCCCCCTTGCACACGTTGACCATGAGATCGCCCGAGCGCTCGATCTCCGACACGAGTCTGATTGCCGTGACGATCGCCCGCAGGTCACCGGCCATGGGCTGCTGGAGCGCGAGGACGTGGTAGCAGTGATCTTCGATCTGTACGGCGAGGGCGTCGAGCACGTCGTCGTCTTCGATGATCTCCTGGGCTTCTCGCAGGTCGTTGGTGAGCAGCACCTCGGTGCCGCGGGGGATGAGTTCGGTCACCATCGCCGCCAATCGGACGATGTCGGCGCTCATCTGTTCGAGCTCCTGGTGGAAGGTCTTGCGCTGCTCTTGCATGTCTCGCTCCGGTCGGAAGCCGCTGGCCTTCACCGCACCTCCGCAGTCAGGTGGTCGGGGTCGCCGGTCAGCAGGTAGCGGAGGCGGGCGCCGAGGATGGCCGCGTGGTCGTTGATGCGCTCGAGGGCCTGGCCCGCGACCAGCGTACGCAGCGCCACGGCGACGGCGTCGGGCCCTTCGAGGCCGACGAGGGCCTGCATGAGCTGCTCGTTGTGGAGGTCCATCGTACGCGGTGCCGTGGCCAGGCCCGTGGCCAGGTCGAGATCGGCTCCCGACCAGGCCCGAAGCGCCATGCGGAAGTGGTCGACGGCCTCGTCGGCCATCGTCTGCAGGATGTCGAAAGTGCGGGGGTTCGACGCCAGCACGTCGTGTGCCGGTGCCAGTTTCACCACCCGGAGCGCCAGATCACCGATGCGCTCGAGCTCACTCGTCATGCGGATGACCGACACCACGAGGCGCAGGTCGGAAGCGACCGGACCCTCGCGGGCCAGGACTTCGTAGCATCGCTCGGTGAGCGACACGTTCATGGCGTCGATGTCGTCGTCGGCCCGCAGCGCCTCGGCTGCGAGCGCAAAGTCACCGCTGCGCAACACCTCACGCATGCGCTCGAGGTTGTGGTCGACCAGTACGCCCATCATCTCCACCTGCAACCGGAGCTGCTCGAGCTCGGCGGTGAAGTTGAGGCGCAGCGGCGTGCCCTCGCTACCCGAATCGACCGGTGACATAGTTCTCCGTCCGCTCATCGGCGGGGTTCGAGAAGATCTTCTCGGTCTCGTCGAACTCGACGACGAGACCGGTGCGGGTATCGCTTTGCTCGTTGACCTCGGTGGTGAAGAAGGCCGTGCGGTCACTGACCCGGGCGGCCTGCTGCATGTTGTGGGTCACGATGATGATCGTGTAGTCGGTCTTGATCTCCTGCATCAGGTCTTCGATGCGGGCGGTGGCGATGGGATCGAGCGCCGAGCACGGCTCGTCCATCAGCACCACCTCGGGGTCGATGGCGATGGCCCGGGCGATGCAGAGGCGCTGTTGCTGGCCGCCCGAGAGCCCCATGGCCGACTTGCGGAGGCGGTCCTTCACCTCGTCCCACAGCGCGGCCCGTCGGAGCGCCCGCTCGACCGTCTCGTCGAGGTCGCCCTTCTTGCCCGCCAGCCGGGGGCCGAAGGCGACGTTGTCGTAGATCGACTTCGGGAAGGGGTTGGGCTTCTGGAACACCATCCCGACGCGCTTGCGCACCTCGACCGGGTCGATCCGGCTGTCGTACAGGTCGACGCCGTGGTAGAGGAGTTGGCCCTCGACCCGGCAGCCATCGATGAGGTCGTTCATGCGGTCGAAGCAGCGCAACACCGTGCTCTTGCCGCAGCCCGACGGGCCGATGAACGCGGTGATCTCGTTCTGGCGCACCTTGAGGTCGACGTTGCGCACGGCGCGGAAGGCGCCGTAGTACACGTCGAGGTCGGCCACGTCGAACACCACGGCGGCCGGCTCGACCGTCGGCTCGCCCCCACCGGCGACGGTGGAGGTCGTCACGGTCGTGTCGCTGACTGTTGCAGACGTCGTGTCGGTCATCGGGGGAGCCTCTTCGAGTGGTTGGTCGTCCGGCATCGTGACCTCTGGTGCATCGTCATCCCGACCACCTTCGTCGCCCGGGCCCCGGGGGGAGGGTACCTGAGACATGTCACCGCCGATCTATGCATGCTTGAGCGCGAAGCGCGAGGAGACCACCCGGGCGAGGACCGTGAAGACGAACACGATGCCGACGAGGGTGAGCGCGGCACCCCAGGCCCGGTCCTGAGCGGCCGGGAACGGGGTCTGGGCGTTGCCGAAGATCTGCACCGACAACGCGGTCATGGGGCCTTCGAACAGATTGAGGTTCAGGCTGCGGGCGGCGCCGATGGTGAAGATGAGCGGCGCGGTCTCACCGGCGGCCCGGGCGATGGCGAGCATGATGCCCGACACGATGCCGCCGATGGCGGCCGGGAGCACGACCGTCATGATCGTGCGCCACTTGCGGTTGCCGAGGGCGTAGCTGCCGTGGCGGAGCTCGTCGGGCACGAGGCGAAGCATCTCCTCGGTCGAACGGATCACGATCGGCAACATGAGACAGCCCAGCGCCAGCGCACCACCGAACCCCGAGAGGCCGAAGGTGAGCGTCCAGACCGTGTAGATGAACAGGCCCATCACGATCGACGGCACGCCGGTCATGACGTCGGCCATGAACCGGATCAGCGAGGCCAGCCGACCCTTGCCCCCGAACTCGTTCAGGTAGATCGCACCGAGCACCCCCAGCGGGACGGCCATGACCGTGGCCGCGCCGGTGATGAGCAGCGTGCCCACGATGGCAGGGCCCATGCCGCCACCGGCCTTGCGGCTGATGGTCGGCAGGTCCTGGGTGAACCAGTCGGCGCTGAGCTGGGCGCCGCCCTTGAGGACCACGTAGGCGATGACGAAGGCCAGGGGGATGATGGCGACGATCAGTGCGCCCCACATCCAGATCGTGGCCAGGCGGTTCCTGACCCGTCGTGACCGGCTCGTGGTGACCTCGAGCAGGAGGCGCTCGACCTCGGCCGAATCGGTGCTCAGGGTGTCGGGCACGTCAGGTACCCGCCAACTTGCGGTCGAACCGGCTGACGAGCGAACGGGCGCTCACGTTCACCACGATGGTGACGGCGAAGAGCACGACGCCGAGACCGATGAGTGCGGCGCGGAACGTGCCGGTGGCCTCGCCGAACTGGTTGGCGATCACGGCGGCCATGGCGTCGCCGGGAGAGAACAGGTGGGTCGTGATCTGGGGGTTCGAGCCGATCACAAGGGCCACCGCGATGGTCTCCCCCATCGCCCGACCGAGACCGAGCATCACCGATCCGGTGATGCCACCGCGACTCCAGGGCAGCACGGCCGAGCGGATCATCTCCCAACGGGTCGCGCCCATGCCGTACGCGGCCTCGCGCTGGGTGCGCGGAACCGTGGCGATGACCTCACGGCTGAGCGAGGTGATGATCGGCGTGATCATGATGGCGAGGATGATGCCCGCGGTCATGAAGCTGCGGCCGCTGGCCTGGCCGCCGAAGAACCAACCCAGCACCGGCCAGTCGCCGACCGCGTTGCCGACCTTGTCGTAGAACGGCTGGATGGCGGGGGCGAGCACGAGGATGCCCCAGAGGCCGTACACGACCGACGGGATGGCGGCGAGCAGGTCGACCACGTACACGACCGTGGTGCGGAGGCGACGCGGGGCGGCCTCGTTGGTGAACAGCGCGATGCCGAGGCTCACCGGCACCGCCAGCACCAGGGCGATGACCGATACCAACAACGTGCCGTAGATGAAGGCGAGGGCGCCGAACTTGCCCTCGGACGGCACCCAGTCGTCGGAGAAGATGAAGCTCAAGCCCTCCTGCTGGAACGCGGGCCAGGCCTCTTTGGTGGTGGAGACGGCGATCATCGCGAGGATCGCCAGGACCAACAGGCCGGCGGCCAGCGCCACTCCCCGGAAGACGCGGTCGCCCCGGCCCGCCGCCCGGCCGACGGACAAGAGCGCGTGGCCCTTGCCGCCGACCGGTCCGGAATCCGGGTCGAGCTCGTCCGTGGGGAGTGACGCCATCGCCGGCGAACTAGCCGATCTGCAGCTGCGACAGCTGCGCCACGGCCTTCTGCTGCAGGTTGTCGGGCAACTTGGCGAAGTCGACGTCGGCGGCGAGCGCCTGGCCGTCGGTCAACACGTAGTTGATCCAACCCTTGATCGCGTTGCCCATGGCCGCGTTGCTCTGCGTCGTGTACACGATGATGTACGTGCCGGCCGTGATCGGATAGGCCGTCGCACCCGAGGCGTTCAGAGCGTTGTAGGTGAGGTCGGGCTTCACGTCGGCCGTGGCCAGCGCAGCCGAGGCACCGTCGAGCGACGGAGCGACGAACTGGCCGTCCTTGTTCTTGATCGAGGCGAAGCTGAGACCGGTTGCCTTGGCGTCGGAGAAGTCGACGTAGCCGACGGCGCCTTCGGTGTCCTTCACGAGCTGGGCGACACCGGCGTTGCCCTTGGCCGCCTGGGCACTGGGCCACTCGACCGTGTCACCCGCGGTGAGGGTGAAGACGCTGGGTGACGCGGCCGCGAGGTACTTCGAGAAGTTCGACGTCGTGCCCGAACCGTCGGAGCGCACTGCGACGACGATCGGCTCGCTGGGCAGGGTGACACCGCTGTTGGTGGCGGCGATGGCCGGGTCGTTCCACGTGGTGACCGTGCCCATGAAGATCTTGGCCAGCGTGTCCGCGTCGAGCTGCAGCTTGCTGACGCCCTTCACGTTGTACGACACCGTGATCGGGGCGGCGACGGTCGGGAAGTACAGGAACGGGCCCTTGAAGTTGGCCTTCTCATCGTCCTTCACCGTGCTGTCGGTGCCGGCCCAGTCAGAGGTTCCGGCGCCCAGGTCCTTCTTGCCCTGGCCCGAGCCGACGGCGTTGTAGTTCACCGTCACGCCGGAGGCGACACCCTTGAAGCCGTTGATGGCCTCTTCGTAGAACGCCTTGGGGAAGGTGGCGCCAGAGCCGTTGATCGTGCCGGACAGCGAGGCGTAGTCGACCGACGCGCCCGACGGCGCCGTCCCCCCGGTGGTGCTGCTACTGCTGCTCGAATCGGACTTCTTGGAGCCGCAGGCCGCGCCGGCCAGCGCGAACACGCTGACGAGGGCGACGAGCCACACGAGGCGGCGCTTGGGTGATCGCATGAACACTCCTTGGACGAAGGGGCGTGACGCGCGAGACGGGTTCTCGCGCTCCGCGAACGCTAGGAACGCCACCTGTCCGGAAGGGGAGCATCAGATGAACGGAAGGTGAACCACACGCTAACTCTGGGTGCCGGAGCCTGTTGCGGTCGGTGTTGTGCCGGTCGGCACCGACCAGCCTCGGGCGAAGGCCACCCGTTCGGCCGGCGTCGGATGACCGGCCCTCATCGCGGCCAGGCGACCGGGTGCCAGATCGGCCAGGTTCTTCACGTGGAGACGGCGCAGCATCTCGACGGTGTCGTCGGGTCGACGGAGCAGGTCGAGGGCGTCGAGGTCGGCCTGCCGCTCGAACGCCCTCGACACCCAGGCCAGGGCCAGCGACGCGACGGCGCCGCCCACCTCCGCAGCGAGCAGCACGATCGCAAGACCGGCCGGGTCGCCGATGCCGTCGACGCCCGCCCACGACCACAGGGCGTCCCAGCCGGCCAGCGCCCACAGAGCCGCGAAGCCGACCAACGCCACCGAGGCGACCAGGGGCAACCGGCGTCGCAGGTGATGACGGCGCCAGTGTCCGAGCTCGTGGGCCACGACCTGCTCGATCAACTCGGGCGGGTGCTCGAGGATCGTGTCGTACAGCACGACCCGTCGCGTCGCTCCCAGACCGGCCACGTAGGCGTTGTCGCGACGCGATCGGCGGCTCTCGTCCACGACGAACACGCCACCGACCCGCACGCCCGCCCGCTCGGCAACTTCCTGGAGGCGTGCCGCCAGACGCCGGTCGGCCAGTGGCGTGAACCGGTTGAAGACCGGAGCGATCACGACCGGGAACAGGAAGTCGAACACCACCGTGGCGGCCACGACGACGGCCCAGCCCCAGAGCCACCACCAGGTCGTGGAGCGGATCAGCGCGTAGAGGGGCACGAGCAGCACGAGGCCGAGCACTACCTCCAACACCGCGCTCTTGACCTCGTCGGCGGCGAGGCCGGAGCCGGTCTGGGTCGAGAGGCCCCATCGCCGGTCATGGCGCAGATCGACCCACACGTCGAGTGGCACGTCGTACACCAGCGACATGACGACGACCGACACGAGCACCACGGCCAGCTGTGCAACCCAGCCCGACACACCGAGCGCCGCGACCAGCCGTGGGCCGGCCTTCAGGGCCACGAACGCTCCCAGCACCACCAGACCCACGATGCCCCGCACCAGTCGGAGCCGGTTCAGCGGCCGCTGGTACCGCCGCGCCTGATCGAGCTCCTCGACCGAGAAGACGGTGGTGGGGTCGTTGGGCACTCGCCGCCAGCACGACAGCCCCACGGCTCACTCCGCAGGGCTGCGCTCGGCGAAGCGGCGGAACGACTCGAGCACCCGCCCGTCGTGGCGGTAGGTGAGCACACCGGTAGCGCGCGACAGCGGCAGCCATCGCAATTCGTCGACCTCGGCGTTCTCGGCGAACTCGCCTCCGGCCACGGTCATCTCCCAGTACCGCACCGTCTTGGGTCGGCCCTTGCTGTCGGTGTACGAGACCGACTCGAGCTCGTGACCGAGCACGCAGTGCAGACCGGTCTCCTCCTCGACCTCGCGCCGTGCCGCTTGCTCGTGGGTCTCATCGGGGTCGAGCTTGCCCTTGGGCAGGCTCCAGTCGTCGTACTTCGGGCGGTGCACGACCACGACCTGCAACTCACCGCCCTCCACGCGCCACACGACACCGCCTGCCGCGTCAACCGTCGGCTGCCGGCGCGCGTTCCCCGAGGCCATCAGTCGAGCCAGCCGGTGAGTCGATCCTGGTCGACCGCCGCCCACGCGTCGGGCCAGAGCCCCCGCAGCCGAACGGCGTCGGCCTCCTGCCGGGCGATCAGCTCCCCGGCCGCCACCGCTTGTGGGCGGGGCACGGCGAGGGCGACCCGTCGCAACCAGGCCTCGGCGACCGCCGTGTCGTGCAGATCGCCGAGCACGTCCTGCAGGTGGGCCAGGGCCTTGGCCAGGTCGTGCGCCTCGGGGCCGACGACCGGCGCCGCGATGTCGGCCGCGTACCGCACACGCTTGGCCAGGATCCGTATGGCGTGGAGGTCGGACTCGGTCGGATCGTCGGACAACGCGGCGACGCCGCGGCGCAGCCGGTTCCAGCGCTTTCGGACCAGCGGCGGGAACACGTGGATCGCCTTGCGGCCGGCCGCCTTCGTCAGCGGCGGGTGCAGCGCCAGATCGACCAGGCGATCGAGCAGCTCGACGTAGCGCGAGGTGCACATGGCATCGAGCAACGATGCCAACAGACGGTTGCGCTCGGCCTGGAGCCGCTGCAGCACGAGGGCCGAGTCACCGCGGTCGGTGACCTCGGGCAGGCGCTCGGCGTCGTGCCAGAGACGCTCGAGCAGCACATCGGCGTCGCGGACCTGGCCGAGCTCGGCCGCGAACCACCGCAGCTCGTGTCGGAGGTCCCCGAGGCGATCGGCGTCGAGCAGCCGGGAGAAGGTGCGCAGGTTCGAACGCAGTCGCCGCGTGCCCACCCGTGCCCGGTGCACACCCTCGACGTCGTCGTCGAGGCGCACGACGTGGTCGTGCTCGAGTATCAGCACCACGGCGTTGGCGATCCCGGCCTGCACCACCTCAGCCGTCGAGGCGTCGGCACCGACCTCGACCCGTCCCGGCTCGGGCGCCGCGAGCGCGCGCGGGCCGAGTGCCCGCACCACCTTTGGAGTGGGGTCGGCCGCCCCGGCGCCGGCTTCGACGAGGGCCGTCGTGAGCAAGGTAAGCAGGTCCTCGGACGCGCTGGTGTCGAGCTCGAGCTCGACCTCACGGAAGCGGGCGGCGACGTGCTCGCCCTCGAGCACCGACACCTCGTCGTCGTCGATCTCGCCGAGGGGGTGTCCCTCGGCATCGGAGAGCCCCAACCGACGGCGGGACTGGCGCAGATGGGCGACCGGTACCAGGTCGGTCGACCGCACGTACGCGGTCACCAGCTCGGTGAGGCGGGTCGGTGCCTCACCCGCGTCGTCATCGATGTCGAGCTCGCGTCGCAACAGCACGCCATCGTGGCGCTTCGCTCCCGGGAGCTTGAGCGTCCAACGAGTCGGGCCCTCCCCCTCCCGGCGGCGGAGGGTCACCCCGTGGCGGATCATCGAGAGGTCGGGCGTGTCGAAGTACACGGCGTCGAGGGCCAGATCGGGCTCGGGGGTGACGACCAGCCCGGGCGCGACGGCGGCCAGGTCGGGCAACTCGAAGCCGGGCCAGGCGCCGAGCTTCACCTCGCGCTCGATGCCGCCACCGGTGTGCTCGTTGGCGCGGGGGGTGTCCATCTGGTCGCTCCCGCCGCTCAGAGGGGGGGCCGGCGGCGCTCGAGGGCGAGCTCCTGCTGACGGCGGTGGGTCTCGACCGACCCGGCGCCGTCGCCCTTGGCCCAGGCACCCTCGGGACCGAGGTGCCAGGCGAGGGTGTCGTCGGCCAGAGCGACCTCGAGGACCTGCGCCAACCGAGCCCGCAGCTCCGGTGTCTCCACCGGGGTGAGGGCCTCGACCCGCCGGTCGAGGTTGCGCGGCATGAGGTCGGCCGACCCGATGTAGTAGGCGGGCCCGCCCTGGTCGCCGTGGGCGAAGTGGTAGATGCGCGAGTGCTCGAGATAGCGGCCCACGATCGAGCGCACCCGGATGTTGTCGGACAGACCCGGCACGCCCGGGCGCAGGCAGCAGATGCCCCGCACCACGAGATCGATCTGCACCCCCGCCTGCGACGCCCGGTACAGGCTGTCGATCATGCCGGGATCGACGAGGCTGTTCATCTTGAAGACGATCCGGCCCTCGGCACCGAGAGCCGCCTCATGGTCGATGAGCGCGGTGATCCGCGGCCGGAGCTCGCGCGGCGACACCAACAGCTTGGTGAACTGCGGCTCGCGGGCATACCCGGTCAGCAGGTTGAACAACTGGGTCAGGTCGGAGCCGAGGTCGGGGTCGCAGGTGAACAGGCCGAGGTCCTCGTAGAGGCGAGCGGTCTTCGGGTTGTAGTTGCCGGTGCCGATGTGGCAGTAGCGGCGGATCCCCTCGGTCTCCTCGCGCACCACCAGCGTGGTCTTGGTGTGGATCTTCAATCCGACAAGCCCGTACACGACGTGCACGCCGGCCTTCTCGAGCTCACGGGCCCAACCGATGTTCTTCTCTTCGTCGAAGCGCGCCTTGAGCTCGACCAGGGCAGCCACCTGCTTGCCCCGCTCGGCCGCCCGCACCAGAGAGTGGATGATCGAGCTGTCACCCGATGTGCGGTAGAGCGTGAGCTTGATGGCCAGCACCTTGGGGTCGACCGAGGCCTGGCGCACGAACTCCTCGACCGAGCTGGCGAAGGAGTCGTAGGGGTGGTGCACGAGGACGTCACCCTCACGGATCACCTTGAAGAAGTTCAGCGGTGTCTCCGTGTCGGCCGCCAACCGCGGCGGGGTGGTGGGCAGCCAGACCGGGTCCTTCAGGTCGGGGCGGTCGAGGGCGTGCACGGCCCAAAGCCCCCCGAGATCGAGTGGTCCGACCGCCTGGTAGACGTCCTCGTCGTCGACATCGAGCTCGCGTTGCAACAGCTCGCGGATCTCGTCGGACATCGTGTGGTCGATCTCGAGGCGCACCGCCCGACCGAACCGTCGCCGACGAAGTTCCATCTCGACCGCGGCGAGCAGGTCGTCGGCCTCTTCCTCCTCGAGGGTGAGGTCGGCGTTGCGGGTGACCCGGAAGGTCGAGGTCGAGCCGATCTCCATGCCCGGGAACAGCCCGCCGAGGTGTCGGGCGATCACCTGCTCGAGCGGCACGAACCGCTCGCCGTCGGGCATCACCACGAATCGCGGGAGCAGGTTGGGCACCTTGACGCGGGCGAACCGGCGTTCGCCGGTGTGCGGATTGTGGACCGTGACCGCAAGGTTGAGCGATAGATCAGAGATGTACGGGAACGGGTGCCCCGGATCGACCGCCAAGGGGGTGAGCACGGGGAAGATGCGATCGTCGAACACGCCGTCGAGGTACTTGCGGTCGTCCTCGTCGAGATCGTCGTAGCTGGAGAACACCACGCCCACCTCGGCCAACGCCGGCACCAACCGCTCCAGGAAGAGCTCCTGGGCGAGCGCAGTGAGGGCCTCGACCTTGTCGCGGATGTCGAGCAGTTGGCGCGCCGGCGTTCGACCGTCGGGCGTCATGTGGTGCACCCCGCCGGCGACCTGGTCCTTCAGGCCGGCAACCCGAACCTGGAAGAACTCGTCGAGGTTCTGACTGAAGATGGCCGCGAACTTGGCTCGCTCGAGCAGGGGCTGGGCACCCTCATCGGCCAGGGCCAACACCCGCGCGTTGAAGTCGAGCCACGACAGTTCACGGTTCAAGAACCGGTCGGTGTTCTCGTCGTGACCGCCAGGCATCGGGATCACACTACCGGTGAGAGCGGATCGCACGAGTCGGCCGGCCCGGTATCGCCTGGGCCGAAGGAGGCGAAGAGTTCAGCGGCCGGCCTGGGTGCCGTCATCCTCGGGAAGGCCGAGATCCCACTCGAGCAACAGGTTCTCGCGCTCGGCGTCGCGTGCGACGCGCTCGCGGTTGCGACGGAACTGGGGGTCATGGGGCGGGAGCAGCAGCAGCCGGGCCATGACCCGCGAGCGGAACTCGTCGATGACCGCGCGGTCGCCGAAGTCGGATCGGATCTCCCAATGGGGCGCGACCGGACCGAGGTACACGACCTTCACGTGGCCACGCGGCGGCTGGTCGTTGACGTCTTCGGGCATCGACATGGGAACAGGCCTCTCGCAGTCGAGGGGTCGAGGGATCGACGGGTCGGTCGGAGCGACGATCCTAGCCGGTGCGGTTCACCGGGCCACCGGGCGGGTCCGCCGATCGTCAGTTGCCGCTGTCGCGTCGGCTCTTGAGCGTGACCGTGACCGACTGCTTCTTGCCGTTGCGCTCGACGTCGATGGTGACCTTGTCGCCGGCCTCCTTGGCGCGGATCGCGGCGACGACCTGCTCGCTTGAGCTCATCTTCTGCCCGTCGATGGACGTGATCACGTCACCGATCTGCAACCCGGCGTCGGCGGCCGCCGAACCCGGGACCAGATCGACGATCACGGCACCGTCCGACGCGGTGATGTTGTACTGGTCGAGCACCTCGGTGTTGAGGTCGGCGATGGCCGACGTGACCACTCCCAGGAACGCCGAATCGGGTGTGATGGCGCCCTTGCCCGCCTTGAGCTGGTCGATCAACGGCTTGACGATGTCGATCGGGATTGCGAAGCCGATGTTCTGGGCGTCGCTGATGATCGCCGTGTTGATGCCGATGACTTGGCCCTGGGCGTTGAGCAACGGGCCGCCCGAATTGCCCGGATTGATCGCCGCGTCGGTCTGGAGCAGGTTCTTGAGGGTCTCGCTCGGTGCCTGGATGGTGCGGTCCTTGGCCGAGATGATCCCCTCGGTGACGCTCGGTGGCCCGCCCAGGTTCAAGGCGTTGCCGATCGCGACCACGTCGTCACCCACCCGGGCGTCGGCTGAGCTGCCGAGTTCGGCCGGCACCAGCCCAGAGGCGTCGCGCAACTTGACCAGCGCGATGTCGTCCGAGGGCGAGCTGCCCACGAGCTCGGCGTCCTTCACCTCGCCGTCGAAGAGCGTGACCTTCATCGAGTTGGCACCAGAGATCACGTGGGAATTGGTGAGGACGAGGCCGTCCTCACTGATGATCACACCGGTGCCGGCGCCCCCGAACACGCCCCGCGACGACGCCTGCCCGGTCTGGATGGCCACGACGGACGGCTGGGCCTTGGTGAGCAGCGCCCCGATGTCGAGCGACTTGCCGTTGGCGAGCCGGCTGTTGGACGAGGGCGAGGCCGACGACGTCGCCCGGTCACGGCCGAACGCCAAGAACAGCCCTCCGGTGACCAACGCCGCGATCAGGGCACTCAGCAACCCCACCGCCACGATCGGGCCGATCCCGCGGCTGGTTCGCTCGGTCTCGGGCTCGACGTCGGGTTCGGGAAGCGGGGGAAGCGGGGGAAGCCCGGCCCCTCCGGTTGGCTCGTAGATGGGGGGCGACGGGGGGAGGACGGCCCCGAACGCCGGTACGGTGGGAGCCGGCGAGAACGGGAGCTCGGGCGGATGATCGGGAGGGCCGGGCGGCGCGAACGGAGAGGCCGGAGGCCGAGCGAACGGCGCCGTCAATGGCGTCGCGCTCTGCGGGACCGGGGCCGCGGACGGCGGTGGGGTCGGCGGTCGAAGGCCGGCGGTGACGGTGTCAGGAGGCCCACTGTCGACCGGGCCGAGCTGCTCGTCCACCGGGTGCCTCCCTCTCGAGCGCGAGATCGCATGGTAGCGGCGGTTTGGCCGGTCCGAGCAGGCGGACGGTACCCTGGAGGGTCACGAAGCCAGGAGTACTTGTCGCTGGGAACTTCTACGGCCTCGGCTCCGTACAAGAAGGAGACAACGGAGGCGACATGGACACATCCTGGATGGCTGGGGGCAATTGCCGCTTTGAGCCGCCCGCAACCTTCTTTCCCAGCGACGGCGTCGGCGTAGAGATCGCCAAGCGCATCTGCGCCGACTGCCCGATGAGAGAACGCTGCCTCGAGTATGCACTCGAGCAGCGGATCGATCACGGCGTCTGGGGTGGCACCTCCGAGCGGCAGCGGCGTCGCATCCTCAAGAAGCGACGCATCGCACCCCTCGCCACCAGCGTCTTCTGAGTCCCTCGCCCCTCGGGACCGTCTCACAATCGGGCGCGTCGCTACGCCGGCGACGGGAGCCACTCGGAGAACAGGTGACCAGACGCGGTCAGGTGTTCTCTTTTGTGTCCTTGGTTTCCGTCTTCTCGCCGTCGGTCATGCCGTCGCTGAACTCCTTCTTCGCCTCGCCCAGCGACCGGGCGAGCTTCGGCAGCTTGGCGCCGCCGAAGATCAACAGGACGATGACGAGGACGATGAGAAGCTCTGGGGCTCCGAGGTTCATGGTCGGAGCGTACCTCAGCTATCCCCGATCCGAACAGCGTCCCGCATAGCGGAACCGAGGATCATGACCAAGGGGTTGCCGTGCTCGAGTGCGTGATCAACATCAGTGAGGGCAGGCAGCTCGACGTGGTCGCCACGATCGCCCGCGCGGCGGGCCGCTCTGTCATCGACGTGCACACCGACGCCGACCACAACCGTTCCGTGCTCAGCGTGGTGGGAGAGGACGCGGCACGGGCCGTTGCCGCCGCCGCGGTGCTCATGCTCGACCTGCGTTCGCACGAGGGGGTGCACCCGAGGATCGGTGTGCTCGACGTCGTGCCGTTCGTGCCCCTCGGTCAGACGCCGTTCGCCGACGCAGTGGCCGCCCGAGACCGGTTCGCGTCATGGGCAGGCGAGCGGTTGGATCTGCCGTGCTTCCTCTACGGCCCCGAGCGGACGCTGCCCGAGGTACGCCGGCGGGCCTTCGTCGACCTTTCTCCTGACACCGGGCCTCGGGAGCCCCACCCCACCGCGGGGGCCACGGCGGTCGGCGCGCGAAGCGTGCTCGTCGCCTACAACCTCTGGCTGGCCGAACCCGACCTCGATCGGGCGCGGGCGCTGGCCCGAATCCTGCGCGGACCGGCCGTACGTGCCCTCGGCCTGGCCGTCGGTGATCAGGTACAGGTGTCGATGAACCTCATCGACCCGACGACCGTGGGGCCAGCCCAGGTCTACGACCTCGTCGCGCGCACGTGTCCGGTGCAACGAGCCGAACTGGTCGGTCTGGTGCCCAGGTCGGTGCTCGACGCGACTCCGGCCGCGCGATGGCCGGAGCTCGACCTCGCACCAGACCGCACGATCGAAGCCCGGGTCGAGGGCGCGGGCATCGACAACCCCTGAACGCACGATCGCCGTCGAACGACGGCGATCGCGACGTCACATAGGGACGACGTCAGGCAGTGGCGGTATCGGTGCCGCTCGAGGCGGCAGCACGGGCCAGCGCCCGCTGGCGGCGGATACGGCGACGCTCGCGCTCGCTCATTCCCCCCCAGATACCGAACTTCTCGCCGTTGGCCAGCGCGTATTCGAGGCAGTCGTCTCGCACGACACAGCCTCGGCAGACTTCTTTGGCCTCGCGAGTTGATGCTCCCCTCTCGGGGAAGAACAGATCAGGGTCGACGCCCAAGCAGTTCGCGTAGTCCTGCCACGACTTGTCCAAAGGTGCATCGGCGGCAGCGTATTGCATGTCCGGCCTCCTCCTCCCCGCCCTAGGCAGATGCCAGTGCTCGGGATCGTTGGTGCATTTCCGTTCAGGAAAGCCCCACTCCCCTACTCCAACGAGCGGCACTTACCACAGGTGTAATTACAATGGTGTGATAATGACCCGCGTACATCATGCAACGCAAGGGGAGATTCGGATTTTTCCCTGTGCTGGTGGGGATCGCTCCCCGGAGCATCACCCGGCCGGCCGGTCGGCAAGGGCAGGTTGAGGCCATGCAGGTCACCGCGGTGCACTCCGACATCACGACGCTTCAGGTCGACGCGGTCGTGAACGCGGCGAACGCAGCGCTTCGGCGCGGGGCCGGTGTGTGCGGCGCGATCTTCGCCGCGGCCGGCCCCCGACTCGACGATGCGTGCGCCGCGATTGGCCACTGCGACACCGGCGACGCCGTCGCCACGGCGGGTTTCGACCTGCCGGCCGAGTGGGTGATCCACACGGTCGGTCCCGTGTGGCAGGGCGGCTCGGCGGGCGAGGCCAACGCTTTGGCATCGTGCTACCGAAGCTCGCTAGACGTGGCCGACGAGATCGGCGCCCGGTCGGTGGCGTTCCCCGCGATCTCGACCGGCATCTACGGCTTCCCCGCCGATGCCGCAGCGACGATCGCGGTCCACTCGGTGTGCAGCGCGGACACCGACGTGGAGTGCGTGCTGCTAGTGGCCTTCGACCTCGGGACCTTCGAGCGCTACTACCGGCTCCTGGGCGAGGTCGCGTAGCCGGCCGCGGCGGTCTACGCGGAGCGTCGCCCCCGCAGCAGCTGGCGCTTCTGCTCGATGAAGTCGACCAGCACGTAGTCGCCGAGCGTATCGGGCGTGGTGAAGAAGGCCCGGCCCTTGTTGAGTTGGGTCAGCTTCTCGACGAACGTGCGCAGGTGCGGGGTCGGGTCGAGCATGAACGTGTTGATGCGGATGTCCTCGCGCGTGCAGCGGGCGACCTCGCGCAGGGTGGCGTCGACCGTCTCGTGCACCGGCGGGTAGTTGAAGAAGACGTCGCCGCTCTCGGTGATGTGGGCTGTGGGCTCGCCGTCGGTGATCATGATGATCTGCTTGGTGCCGCTCTGGCGGGCGAGCAGCCGGCGGCTGATCTGGAACGCGTGCTGCATGTTGGTGCCGTAGACGAAGTCCCACGACACCTCGGGCAGCTGCTCGGCCTTGAGCTCGCGGGCCACCTCCGAGAAGCCGACGATGCCGAGGTAGTCGCGTGGGAACTGTGACGAGATGAGCGAGTGCAGCGCCATCGCGACCTTCTTGGCGGGCAGGAAGTTGTCGCGCATGGGCATGGAGAGCGAGAGGTCGAGCATGAGCACCGTCGACGAGCGCACCATCTGCTCGGTGCGCTCCACCTCGAAATCGTCGGGCGACAGCGACACCGGGGTGCCCCCACCGCCGCGACGCACGGCGTTGCGAAGCGTGCGTTCGATGTTGAGGTTGAACGGGTCGCCGTACTCGTAGGCCTTGGTGTCGAAGTCGCGCTCGTGGCCGATGCCCGTGCGCTGCATCTGATGACGACCGACCTTGTCGTCGGCCAGCTTCTTGAAGAGGTCGTTGAGCGCGTTCTGCCCGATGCGGCGGATGCCCCGCGGGGTGAGCTCGAAGCGACCTTCCTTGTTCTCGATGAGGCCGGCCTCCTCGAGCAGCTTGGCCAGCTCGGCCATGCGGTCGAGGCTTCGGGCCGCGTCGTCGCCGAGGAGCTCGCGGGCCCGGTCGAGGTCGACCTCCGCCAGCGCGCCGGGGCTGGTGGCGCCACGGAGCAGGTTCTCGAGCTGATCGATGTCGCCGAGCTCCTGCATCATCTGGGCCGCTTCGGCGAAGCCGAGCGGATCCTGGCCACTGAAGTCGTAGCGGCGGTTCCATCCCATCTCGGGGAACATCCCTCGCAGGTTCTGGCCGAGCTGCTCGACCTGCCAACGCAGGTCCATGTCCTCGAGCAGTTGGTCGGAGAGGCCCTGTAGCTGGGCGCGCTGCTCGGGGGTCATCGAGTTGAGCATCGACTGCATGGCGGCCATGCGCTGGGCCATAACCTCGAGCAACTCGTCGAGGTTGCGGGGGTTCTCGGGGAAGAAGTCGCCGAAGCGCTCCATGAACGAGTCGAAGTCGGGCTCCTCACCCCGCTCGCGCTGCTCGAGCATGTGGTTGAGCTCGGCGAGCATGTCCTTCATGCGGGCCATGTCCTCGGGGCTGATGTTCTGCATCGCTCCCGACATCTGGTTGACGTAGCTCTGCATGAGCTGCTGGCGCAGCTGATCGACCAACTCTTCGAACTTCTCGCGGGCCTCCGACGAGGTGAACTCGTACTCCTGCAGCTCCCGCACCTGGCCCGCGAGGTCGGGCGGCATCATGTCGAGCTGGAACTGGCGCTCCTCGACGACCTGCTCGGTGAGATCCTGGCGCCGGCTGTCGCCAGAGTCGCGCGCCTCGCGACCCATCTGGTCGAGGGAGTCACGCTCCAAGTCGACGACGTCGCGGAGCTCCTGGGCGATGTCGTCGTAGATGCCACCGAGCTGGTGCTGCTCGAGCTGGTCGCGACGGCGTCGGCGGAGCTTCTCGAGCATCTCGCGCATGCCCATGAGCTCCTCACCGTTGCGGTCGCGGAAACCCGACTGCATCATGCGGCGCAGCGCGGCGTTGAGGTCGCCGTGGTAGAGGAGGTCGTCGGTGATCTCCTCGAAGATGTCGCCCGCGTCGAGCTCGAACCCGACCTGCGAGCCGTCCCATCGCGAGTAGCGAACCCGATTCCCCTTCGCCATGGGCCGAGGGTATCGG